>SL_4KL_010_BRINEDRAFT_10001207_pt1 | contig 14208 bp, 18 predicted proteins | sample SodLak_010_BRINE_2_FD_10664 | JGI IMG/M metagenome (IMG submission 10664)
CGCCCGGTGAATCCATGGCGTCGATATGGATCGCGTCACCACCGGCGGATTCGATGGCTTCGGCGACACGCACGAGCGCACAGCCGTCGACCTCGGCACGGACTTTGACACTCACTTTCGCGCCCGTGTCGGCCGCGCTCGCGACGAACGCTCTCAACCGATCCGTCTCAGTCAGAAGCGTCTCGCCGCATCCGACCGCGGTCAGTTCGGACTGTCGGCAGTGGGCATTGAGTTCACAGATGGCGTCGTACGCACGACACCGTTCGGCAACTGCTTCGAGCGGCTCGGCCGTTGTGGTTCGGACGTTGATTCCAGGGCGAATCGACGGCCCAACCGCCCGGTTTGCGGCGGCGACCCGCGACAACTGGTCGTCGATGAACGCCACCGGATCGGCGGGCAGAAACTCCTGGCGGTCACGGGCAACAAGGTCGCGAGCGGCTGCTCGCGAGGGCTCGTCAAGCGCAATGCCGCCGAGAAACGCAGCGCCGGCCAGATTCCGCCCTGCAAGCGCCCAGTCGGCGTCGGCCTCGCCGCTCAAACTCGCAAGCGCCAGCGGCGGCTCAAACATCGATCGCCCACCCCTTTTTCGCCGGTTTGTCGACCCGGTCGAGCGCCGCGAGCGCCGCGCGCATCACCCGCTCGCTGTCGTCTCGGTCGGTGATTTCGGTGTCGGTGCGGACCGTCGGTCGCGAGAGGTCGGTTGTGTCGTCGGTGTCCAACACAAACGCATCGACAAACGGGTAGGCGTCGGCGACACCGCGGGTGTTCGGTTCGTGGCCGACTGCAGCCAACAGTTCCGCGGCCGGCCCCGAAAACACCCGATCTTCGATGAACGGTGAGACCGCCACAACCGGGGTCGACGCAAGCGCCTCGCGAACGCCATCCAGCGCGCAGATGGGGCCGATGCTCGTCACGGGGTTTGACGGGCCGATGATGACCGGATCGGTGAGGGCGTTTCTGACCGAGTCGGTCGGTTCGGCCGTGTCGCTTCCGCGGAACTCGACGCCGCGGACGTCGGGGGTGCCGCCGTGGCCGACCCAGTACTCCTCGAAGTGCATCTCGCCATCGGCCGTCTCGATCATCGTCGCAACCGGATCGTCACTCATCGGCAACACGGTGAGGTCGATGTCGAAACAATCGGCAAGCGTTTCGGTGACTTCGGTCAGCGAGAAGCCCGAATCGAGCAAACTCGTCCGAGTGATGTGGACTGCGCGGTCGCGGTCGCCGATCGTCATGAACTCCGCCACGCCCGAAAAACGCCGCCAACGCGCAATTTCTCGGCCGCTCGTCTGTTTGTCGGCTGCGAGATACTGCGGCCCGCCATCGAGGTCGGCAACGTCGGCCAAGCGGTGGAGCTCACGGTTCGTCTCATGGGTGTCGTCGGCGATTCCCCACCAGCGGTCGGTGTCGAGCACACCGCCCTCGTGAAAGAGCACGGTGTCGAGATCCGGACAGACCACGAGCCCGCCGAGTTCGATGTCATCGCCGGTGTTGACGACGACGGTCAGGCGGTCGGAATCGACGAGTCGCCGCGCGCCCGCGAGCAGTTTCGGCGTGCCCGTGCCACCGGCGAGAAACGTAAGCATGCGCCACTGTATGGGGCCGACGGATTTGTATCCGACGGCTCTTTTGCCGTGTGGCCGTATCCTCCAGTATGAACGAGACGCGTCGCGCGCTGCTTTCGGCGCTCGAATCCGGACCGGTCAGCGGGCCAACGCTCGCCGAGCAGCTTGGTATCTCGCGGGCGGCCGTCTGGAAACAGGTCGATGCGCTGCGCACCGAGGGGTTCGACATCGACAGCACATCGGCGGGCTACACGGTACGGGAGGTCCCCGAGTACGGCGCGGCGGCCATCGCGTTCGACCTCGACGCCCCCTACCGAATCGAGTACCACGACTCGGTTTCATCGACCAACGATCGGGCTCGCGAACTGGCCACCGCTGGTGACCGCGAGATCGTCGTCGTCGCCGACGAACAGACGACCAGTCGGGGTCGACGCGGGCGTGCGTGGACTGCCCCACGCGGCGGCATCTGGTGCTCGGTCGTCTGTCAGCCCGACTTGCCGACGGCACAGGTGCCGATTGCCACGCTCGCTGCGGGTGTGGCGACGGTCGAAGCCTGCCAGTCGGTCGGGGTCGACGCGGTGCTCAAATGGCCCAATGACGTGCTCGTCGAAACCGAAGATAACGCCGTTGCCGACACAGCCGACAGCAACCGCGGTGACGACACCAACCGAAGTAACGACACCGACCACGGTACCGACGCCGTCGGTCGCGGCGGTCGGAAACTCGCCGGCATTCTCACCGAGATGGAGGGCGAAGCCGACCGTGTCTCGTGGGTGTTGCTCGGGATCGGCATCAACGCCAACATCGACCACTCGGCGCTCCCGTCAGGGGCAACGAGCCTGCGCGAACAGGTCGGCGATGTCGACCGGCGCGCGGTGCTTCACGACCTCTTGAACCGGCTGTCCACGCTGCTTGCGGAACCCGAAACCGTGCTTTCGCGCTGGCGAACCCACGCGACGACGCTCGGCCAGCAGGTTCGTGTTGAGACTGCCCGCGAAACCATCGAAGGGCGAGCGGTCGGCGTTCGGTTTCCCGGTGCGCTCGTGATCGACACCGACTCGGGCGAGCGAGTCGTCCACGCGGGCGACTGCGAACACCTTCGACCGGCGTCGTCATGAAGTGAGACCGCCTGAGGGTTGGATGTTCACGTGAGTACTCACTATTCAGCCGGTCGGAAACCCGTCTGTCGTCCCGCTGGCCGTATTCTGTGTCCGTCCGGACGTGCCCTCCGTGTCGCCCGTCTCATGTTCAGCGTCGGCTGTCACCGCAGCGTGTTCTCGCTCACTGGGGAGCTCGGCCGGCTTCTCGCCGACACGAATAGTCAACACCGGAACCTGCGCGCCGCGGACGACTTTTTCGGCGACGCTTCCGAGCAACAACCGATCGATGCCGCCGCGGCCGCGGGTTCCCATGACGATCAGGTCACAATCGTCGCGGTCGGCGATACGGAGGATTTCGGTGCTCGGCGATCCCTCGACAACCGTGGTGTTGACGTCCACACCATGGCGCTCGCCGAGTGTTTTGACCGCGCTGACCGCCTCGGATGCGTCATCCTGCAACAGCTGATCGACCTGTTCCCACGCCGTTTCCATCGGGAGTCCGTTGTAGCTCGCCGTGTTAATGACGTACACCGTTGACACCGCCGCGTCGTGGATCGTCGCGAGATCGAGCGCGTGTGCAATCGCTCGCTGTCCCTCCTCGGAGCCGTCAGTGGGAACCAGAATCCGATCATAGAGTGACATGGTAACTCGACACACGTTTCGTGGCAGATCGCTTAACTCTTGTCCCGGTGGCGGCTCAGCCAATGAGTCGATCCGTCAATCGGTCAATCAGTCAGTCGCTCGCGCCCTGGTTCTGTCCACCCTCGAACGTCGACAGTTCGGGTTCGATATCGGCATACTGCACCAGTCGATGGCCAAGCGTGTCGACCCGGCTTGCGGTTTTTTCGTCGACGAACACGCCGTCGGCAAATGCGGTACGGCCGTTCGGAATCGCAGCCTGATGGGGAATCACCCACGCGTTGAGCGCCCGACAGACCGAACGCAGATGTTCGAGCGTCGTCAGGGGAAACGAGCCACCGGAGACCGCCAACAGGCCGACCGTTTTCCCCTCGAACTCGTCAAATCCACAGTAATCGATGGCGTTCTTCAGCACCCCCGAATACGATCCATGGTACATTGGACTGGCCAGCAAAATCGAGTCGGCCGCGTCGACACTGGCGGTGAGCGTCGCACTATCGCCCGGCGAGTCACGCCCCGGATCGAACGCCGGCAGGTCGTACTCGCGGATATCGATGAGTTCGGTCGTCGCGCCCGCAGACTCGGCAGCCGCAAGCGCGCGAGTGGCCGCAATGCGTGTGTAACTCCTCGTTCGAAGACTTCCGATGAGTGCAACGACGTGTGGATCGGTCATACGTCGAGTCAGATTGGTTGACAAAAAAGCGTTCGCTTCGGTCAAGTCGGCGTCAAGCGAACGGGTCGGTCACTCGGGTTGCTGGTGGTCGGTCCGACAGGTCGACTGCTGTCTGGCGGCTTCGACGATATCATCGAGAATCATACACCGCGGATCGGAGGCCGCATAGTGGGTGTCGATGAGGTCGCGAGCGGTGTCGATCTCGCCACGGTGGGCGAACTGGCGCACGCGCGCGGCAACCTGATAGAACTCGCCGCCGGGGTCGCCGACCGACTCGACATCGCGAGTCGATTGGCTGGGAAACACCTCATCACGAACATCCTCGAAATCGAGCATTTCAGGCTCGTAGTCGTCGATTTCGGAGAGCACAAACTCGACCGCGAACCGCTGAAACTCCGACTTACTCGAGAAGGTTTCGCCTTCTACAAGCTCTTCGACTCGGTTCATGACCGTTTCAGAGAACCGAACAGTCGACTTGACCATGACACCGTATAACTCTCAGACGGGTATGTAAACGTATCCCTTACCCAACCTATTGCCACCTCGGTGCCGACTTCCCCGGTGTGCGTGTCGTGGGTTGTTCGGCGCTGTTCGACGCTCAGTTACGACGGTCTCGCGCGTAATCGATGGCCTTGCCGGGAACGTCGACGAGGTTGAGGCCGACGCCAACGAGGACGAACAGCGTGTACAACCCAAGTGTCGAGAGGAAAATAATCAACATGGCGAGGATGGCGAGCCAGTCGCTTTCGAACAGGAAAAACGCGCCAAGCGTCATCACCGTGCCGTACAGCAAGACCAGATACGGCCCCCACCCGCGGGCGTGACCGCGGCGGCGTTTCGAGCGAACGTACCGTTTGAGTTCGGCTTCGACCGCCGGTTTGTCGATGGTTCGCTCTCGAACGTCGCTTTCGAACGCCTCGAACTCGGCGGTGAGTTCGCCGAGTCGTTCGTCGAGTTCGCCGATGTCCGGGGCTCCCTTGGGCGATACTCGCTCGTCGGCACCGGTCGACTGGCCGCCGGCCTCGTCGGCTGTCGGGTCGGCGGCGCTTCGCTCACGCGACATATGCGATGTGGTTTGCCGCCCGGCGTGTTGTAACTGCCGGTCGGAAACTACGTCACCTGCGTCGTCCAGTTATTCGCTCGGCGGTCGAAAATCCGGGGGCTCACCACCGAGCTCCGCATCTTCGATATCAACCCGTCCGGCGAGAACAACGTTGATCACCGCGCCGACAATCACGATGATCGCCGCGATGTAGAGCCACGTCACGAACAACAGGACGCCGCCGATGACGCCGTAGGCCTGATACTGGCCGGCGCTGGCCGCATACAGCTGAAAGCCCGCCTGCAACACCGTCCAGCCGCCGGCCGCGACCGCCGCGCCAGGGAGCGCCCGCGTGAGCGGAACCGGCGGATTCGGAAACCGGTGATACATCGGCAGAAAACAGACGGTCAACATGACCGGAAGGCCAAAAACACCGACAAACCAGGTAAGCGGCCCCAGTGGCAGCGCCGCAAGCAGGGTGCCGACACCAATCATGACGAGAAACCCGCCGCCGACACCGAGACTGACGAGTGCGGCGTCGGTCAATTCACCGAGCAAATCCGCGGTTTCGGTTTGGTCGTAGACGATGAGAAACGCGGTGTTGAGCGCGCGAAACACCTTGAGTGCGCCCCAGATGAGAAATACGCCTCCCACGACGGTTGCGCCGCCTGCTCCCGGCGTTTCGGCGACCGCGCCGGTAATCACGTCCTGGCCCGCCGGGGTCAGAAAGTCGCCGGTGAGCGCGATGAGTCGGTCCGCAAGCACGGCTCCGCCGACCGTTGTTGCGGCGACGATACCCAACAACAACGCCGGAATCAACGAGACGAACGCGTAGTAGGCGACGCCCGCCGCAAGGAACGTGATCTGCTTGTGTTGGGCGATCGAAACGACCGCTTTGGCCATCTCGAGCGGCGATCTCGTTTCGGAGTGCACACCGACTAGTACGCCGGGGGAGCGAAAAACGTTGCAATCTGTCGGTCGGCAAGTGAGTCAGTCTGCGGTACTGTTCGGCTGTGCCACCCTACGCGTCGGGCTCGGGCGCGGCAGCCGCACGAATCTCCGCGACGCTCGCAGTGGTTTTGAACGCGGTGCCGCTGTACTGGGCGTTCGAGGCGTCGTAGCCGGCTGCGCGGAGATCGGACAGAAAATCGTCCATTGCGTTGGCGGGCACGCCCCACTGCTTGCAGAGCCGGTGTTGATCGTAATGTGTTGGCGTGTCGAGTTCGGTCGCCACCGTCGACAGCAAGCGGTCGGCGCGCGAAACGGTTCCCATGTCGGCCGACAGGTTCTGGCGAACCGACTCGGTGAACTCGCTGTCGGCAACCGGCCCAAGCCAGATCGGCCCGGCGGTGACGACGCGGTTGCTCTCGCAGGCCGGACACGACGCCGGTACCGACTCGGGATACCAGCCGTACTCGCGGTCGCGGTGCAAACAGTCCTCGCAGTGATGAATGAATCCCAGTTCTTCGAGCAACGAGTCGGCCGCGGTGGCGCGGTGGTCGAGTTCGAGATAGGTGCGCACGTAGTGCCGACTCACATGTGAGCAGATCGGCCGTGCGGCCACGTCGTAGCGGGCGGCGGTACGGACAAGCGCCGAAACGAGCGTTCGCAACCCCATTTCGGGGTGGTAGTCGGTGTTGCGGGGAACCGCGCTGTACTTTCGCGTGCCGCTGTTGAGGTGTGCGCCACAGAGCGGGGCGGTGTCGGTTGCGGTCACACAGACGAGGTTCCGCGTCGACGAAAAGGCGCTGTCGACAAACGGCATTGGCGTCCCAAACGGGTCGATGTCGACGATGTCGAACGGTTCCTCGTGCATGAGGGCGTTGACGTCACGGTGTTCGACGCGGCCCGCGAGGTCGTTGCGCGCGAAGTTTTTTTCTGCGAGGTCGACGGAGTCACGGGCGGTGTCACAGCAGGTCACCTCGAACCCATCGGCAGCCGCGCGAACCCCCCGAATGCCGGAGGCGGCCATCGCATCGAGATAGCTCGTTGCCCGTGGCTCGCGCTCGCGGTACGCCCGCAGTACGGCGACGGTGATGTCACGATTGAGCTCCATCGTCGGATTGAAAAACACGCCGTCGCCGCTGCCCTCGCTCGCGCCGTCTCGGGGTGTTTCGACGTCGATCACGACGCCGCCCTCGCTGCAGTCCATACCCGGTCGATGGGCGGGGGGCGAAAAAGCACACCGAACCTGCTTTGGGGGCGCTCCGAGAAGAACCGGTGTGAGCGAGATCGACGACTGGCGTACGGCGCTTAAGCGATCTGGCGAGCTTCGCCCGGATATCGTGTCCGCGATTCTCGCGATCCACGGTGACCGCGGTTCGCGCGCGATCGACGCGGTTTCGGAACAACGGGTCAAGCGCTACCGCGATTTTACCGTCGTCGTCGGCCACGACGAGGAGTATCTGGTCGAAGACGGCAGCTGTACCTGCAAGGACAGCCAGTACAACCTCGATCCGACCGATCCCGACCAGCGCTGTTGGCACGCGCTGGCGGTCGATATCGCCGACCGAATCGGGGCGGTCGACCACCACGATATGTGGTACTCGGACGTCCGTGAGTTTCTGTAAGCAGCGTATCTAACACTTAGTACAACGCCTCGACCGCTGAAAGCGACGGCGCAATTTCGGTGGCGCCGTCAGTCGCCTGTGCTGCTCCCGCAGTGTCTTTGAGTCCCATGCCGGTCGAGACGATACCGACCGTCTCGTCGGGCGCGATGATTCCATCTTCGACCGCCCGTTTGACGCCAGCAACAGGAGCAGCACCGGCGGGTTCGGCGTAGAGTCCCTCCGTTGCGCCGAGCAGTCGCATTCCATCGAGAATCTCGCTGTCAGCGACCGTTACCGCCGTGCCGCCGCTGTCGCTCAGCGCGCGACAGGCTTTCACCGTATTGCGGGGGCGACCCACCGAAATACTGTCGGCGAGTGTTTCGACCTCGTCTGTCGATTCACACTCGTGAAACGCGTCGTGGATTGCCGCTGCGCCTTCGGCTTGGACGCCGAGCATCTTGGGCACGTCGTCGACAAAGCCGAACTCGAAAAACTCGCGAAACCCTTTCCACGCGCCGGCGATAGTGCAGCCGTCACCCATCGAAAAGGCGAGCCAGTCGGGCACCTGTCCCCGGACGGCCGACTGCTCGGCGAGTTCGAAACCCACGGTTCGTTTGCCCTCGATGAGAAACGGGTTGATCGCGGCGTTTCGGTTGTACCAGCCGTATACGTCGGTGACTGCGAGGCTGAGGTCGTACGCCTCGTCGTACGTGCCGTCGACCGCCAGCACGTCCGCGCCGTAGATCTGCGGCTGGACGAGTTTGCCTTCGGGCGCGCCGGCGGGAACGAAAATTCGGCAGTCAAGCCCGCCGCGGGCGGCATAGCCGGCCAGCGAGGCCGCGGCGTTCCCGGTCGACGCACAGGTGACCGTGTCGTAGCCCGACTGGGACGCGTGCGTGAGGCCGACCGAACTGGCACGGTCTTTGAGACAGCCGGTCGGGTTGCGCCCGTCGTCTTTGACGAGCACGCTGACCCCGAGTTGTACGCTCAACTGCGGTGCGTCAAGCAGGTCGGTGCCGCCCTCGCCGAGCGTCACCGGGTCGCACTCGGTGTCGACCGGGAGAAACGGGGCGTACTTCCACTGGCTCGGAATATCGCCGTCGAGGTCGGCCGAAAACCGATCGAGGATCACGCGTTCGTCGTACTCGACCTCGAGAATGCCGGCGACACCCTCGTGGTTCTCGCAGGTGTAGCGCAGTTCCGTCGGGTCGTAGCGTGCGCCACAGAGCGTGCAGGTGAGCGCGGTGACGTGATCGTTCGTCATTGGCTGGATGTCGCTGCCGAGTGTATATAATCGTCACTCTGTGGCTGGTTCATTATCGGCGGACACTGCGGTGCGACAGCGACCCCGGATGAGTGCGATTCCGACCGACTCACGATTCCGACTGCGACGCCGACCCGGCCAACTCGGCGGTCAGTCCGTAGAACACGAGTGGCCCGAAGGCGGCGACGGCTGCACCGAACACCCACGGATCGAGGGGGCCGCCGGCGACGATGCCGATGACGACGAGGCCGCTCGCAGCGCACAACCCCGCAAGCGGGAGCTGGCGGCGTCGCCGCCGACTCAGCCCACCACGTGCGTCCGCAAACACCGCGCCCGCGAGAAAAATGAGGAGGCTGGTGGTCGCCGCATACACCGGCGCGGCGACCACGCCGGCGAGCAGGATTCCGATCGCCGCGAACGTCGTCACCGCGGCACCCGGGGCGGCCGGCACCGACGCCGGAACCGCACCGTATCTGACGCCGTAGGCCGCAACGGGGAGAAACACGACCAGCGCGAGCAACAGGCCGAACAGTGCGGTTCGGACTGTGGGCGGAAACAGCCGGAAGACGTCGATGACGACGATGGCTGCGGCGAGCGCGGCCAGCGCACCGACGAGCCGCGGCGGCAACACGGCCGTCGGGTCGCGGCTGGTGTGGGCAGCGTACGCCGCAAACGGGTAGGCGACGACCGCGCTGGCGACGATGGCCGAGTAGAGTTCGCCGAGCGAGAACAGAATAAACCCCCCGAGCGACGCGGCGAGCAGCCCGCCGGTCACCACGGCCAACTCGGGTGCATACCGGTTCATACCACGGGTAGGCACTCGGGAGCCAAGAGTCGCGTGTTTCAGGTTGCAGACGGCGGCCCCAGCGGAAGCGTTTAGACGACCCCCCCACAACCGGTAGCCATGCCGAACTGTCCACTGGCGGATGAGTGTCCGAGCTTTTCGGAGCGAATCAACGGGATGGGGTGTCAACACTACGGCGACCGCAGCGGCGCCGAATGGTGTCAACACTACGATATGCCGATTCGCGAACTCAAACAGCAGCCAGTCAAACCCGGTGAAGAGGTCACGGTTGAGGTCACCGATATTCACGAAAGCGGCGCGGGCGTCGGTCGCACTGAAGACGGGTTTATTGTGTTCATTGATGGGCTCCTGCCGGACGCCCGGGCAATCGTCCGGATCGACCGCGTGCTGTCGAACCACGCCCGGGCGAAAGAGATCGTCGAGCGCCTCCCGTTGGAGCCTGATGACGAGGAAACGGAGGGCGACGCGGATGCCGACGGCGAGGAAGCCGAGCCCGCCACTGACGACGAACGCGAGGAATCCGGACGGCCGACAAGACCCGACCGCGACCGACTGGGCAGCCGCGAGAACTTCTGGGGCGGATAGCCCATCGCCTCCCGTGGACAGAAGTCTGTGGTTTTTTGCGACCCCCATCCCAAGGAACACCAATGAGTGACTCCGGTGAGGACCAGAACGATGCGGTCGGCGTTGACGTCGACACACTGCTTGCAGAAGCCGGATTCGATGCCGACACGAACGTCCTCACCCGCCGGCAGGCCGAGGTGTTGGCGCTTCGCGAACGCGACGTTCGACAGCGGGATATCGCGAATCTACTCGGGACGTCGCGGGCAAACGTCTCCAACATCGAAGCCAGTGCGCGCGGAAACATCGAGAAAGCCGCCGAAACCGTCGCCTTCGCGGAGGCGTTGTCCGCGCCGGTTCGAAGCACCATCGAGGCCGGTACGGATCTGTACGATGTCCCAAAACAGGTGTATGACGCCTGCGACGAGGCGGGAGTCAAGGTCAACTACACTGCCCCGGAACTGATGAAAGTCGTCAGCGAGGCCGAACCCGCGGCGGTTTCGGGCCGAAACGTCAAGCGCGAACTGTTTGTGAGCGTCACGGCCGATGGCTCGCTGCAGGTACGGCGCTCGAACTAAGCGTTGTCATCGTCCCCGGCGCTCACCAGGTTTCGATGCGGCCGTCGTGGAGGTCTTCGACACAGCCGACACAGTCGGGATGGTCCGCTTCGAAACACGCCGGTCGGTTTTCGCTATCGAGGTCGACGGCGCGCTTTTCGGCGTACCGTCGGCAGACGAGTTTGACCCGTCCGGACTCGTCAGTTGGCGCGTCGACGGTGGGCGCGCTGTCGGTACGCTCACCGTCCGTGTCGCGGTCGTCGTCCGCAGTTGAGCGCTCGTTCTTGCCGGAAGTGTAGGCTCGACGGGTGCGCTCGTACTGCTGGCCGGCGCGTCGCAGTCGGTCGCGCACGAACCGTTCGAGACGCTCGTCCATAGACTGCGTTGGATCGCCCGGACTATAGGTTCGTTGCCATCGGCGTGCCGGGATCGTCGACAGCCCGGTTCGGCTTTGCGGATCGTTTGGGAATCGAACCGACTGCGGCCCGGTGGTTTTACTTTCAGTCCGGCCTTCCCATATCTTTTATACGATTGCGAACCAACCAGCGTATGTCTCCCATTGAAAACACCGCGGAGACAGTGATACCATGACAGACTTGCGGACACACGCAGCCGAGATTGCGGCACAGTTCTCCGACCACTTAGACGTCTCCGAAGACGAGGTCGAAACCAAACTCAACACGCTGGTTTCGGAGTACAAAGTCCCCGTTGATGAGGCAAAACGCAGCGTCACTAACAGCTACCTTGCCGAGGCCGGCATCGAGCGCGACGAGATCGGACGCGGTGGCACCGAAGAGGTGCTCGTCAACGATATCGACGCGGACGAACAGTGGGTCGACCTCCGCGTCAAACTGGTTGACCTCTGGGAGCCCCGAAGCGATTCAATCTCACAGGTCGGCCTGCTGGGCGACGAATCCGGGACGATCAAGTTCGTCTCATTTTCCACGAGCGAACTCGAGGAGCTCGACGAAGGCGAGAGCTACCGGCTCTCGAACGTCGTCACCGACGAGTACGAGGGACGGTACTCGGTCAAACTCAACCGAACGACCACAATCACCGAAATCGACGAGGAGATCGAGGTCGGCGACAACAGCGACACGGTCGAAGGCGCGCTGGTTGACGTCCAGTCGGGCAGCGGCCTGATCAAACGGTGTCCCGAAGAGGGCTGTACCCGTGTGCTGCAAAACGGTCGGTGTGCCGAACACGGCGAGGTCGACGGCGAGTTCGACCTCCGGATCAAGGCTGTCATCGACGATGGAAACGCTGTCCACGACGTGATTTTCAACCGAGAAGCCACCGAGGAGCTAACCGGCATCGACCTCGAAGCCGCAAAAACAATGGCGAAAGACGCCCTCGACACGACGGTCGTCGCCGACGAAATCCGCGCCGACATCGTGGGACGATACTACAGCGTCACCGGCCCGACGCTTGGCCGGTACGTGTTGGCCGATGCGTTCGCCGAACTCGACGGGCCCGCAGAGTATGAAAACGTGCTGATCAAAGCGAGGTCGATCTAACATGAGCCAATCAAATACGCAATCGATTCGTCGCGAAGTCGCCCGTCGCGTTTTCGCCGACGAGTTCAACGACGCCAGCTACACGTTCAAAGAATCCGACGACGAACGCGCACCCGTCTACCTCCTCCTGCCGACCGGCGAACAGGCCAACCGGGTCTTTTTCATCGGGACGCTGACCGAAAAGGACGATGTCGGCGAAGACAGCGAGTGGTGGCGCGGACGAATCGTCGATCCGACGGGCACGTTCTTCGTGTACGCCGGGCAGTACCAACCCGAAGCCGCAAGTGCGCTCCGCGAACTCGACGCACCCGCCTACGTGGCAGTCGTCGGCAAGCCACGAACCTACGAGACTGACGATGGCGACATCAACGTCTCGATCCGCCCCGAATCGATCACCGAGGTCGACTCGGTAACGCGTGACCAGTGGGTCGTCGAAACCGCTGAACGAACACTCGACCGAATTGACCGTTTTGACGACGAGGCCAACGAGTACGCCCGGATGGCACGAGAACAGTACGGCGAGGACATCTCGGCGTACACCCAAACGGTGATCACGGCGCTCGAAAGCCTCGAAGCCGACGACGAACTCGGGTCGCCAACGACGGTCGAGTCGAGTCCACAGCCGTAGAGCGGACTGTCGGTATTTTTACACGCTCCAATAATCAACTAACACAGCGTTCGTCGACGAACAGCCAACCGTCCACTGGTGACTGGTGACTCATCCGTGGTTCTGGACGCGTACGTCCCCGTCTGACAAATCATTAAGTAACGCGCCGTTTGAGTAGTGATACTGGGGATTCCAATGGGTAACAAAAACAAGACAATCTCGTTTCGGGTCAATGAGGATTCGTTCGAGGCACTCAGAGAGATCGCCGAAGAACGGGATATCTCGCTTTCAGCCGTGTTTCGTGACTACGTCGACACGCTCGTCGCGTATGACGGACAGGTGGAAGTCGTCTCGGAGGCTGCGGCGGCTGGACGCGAGCAAACAAACGATTTCCCTCCAAAAGTCGAGGTTCCGAAGAGCTTCATTCGCGAACACGAGCGACTCGAACTCGAAGCCGAACATCTTCGCGAGCAACTCGACGAGCACAAAGCGTACATCACGCATCTACACGAACAGTTGGAGGCGAAAAGCGACGAGGAAGAGATTATCCAACTCGAAGCACTCGACGAGGAACGCGACCACCGCGACGAACCGACGTTTCGACTCGGCTAACAGGGCTTTTCATCCAGTCAGTTCGCGTTTTGCCGCGGCAAGTTCCCCACTCCGACCGCTGTTTTCCGTATCGGCCAAGGCTTCGGCGGCTTCGAGCGTTCTGACGGCTTGATCGAGAAACGAGAGAATATCGCCCGAATACGCATACAGCATGTAGTCGTCACCCATGACGTGGACGATGTCGTCGGGCCCGAGCCCTTGGGCACGCAGCTCCAACAGGTAACGAATGAATTTGCGTTCGGCACAGCCGCAGTAGGGATGTGATTTGCAGTCGCAGTCGAGAAAATCCTCGGCGAAATCGAGCACGCGGTCACGGGTCGTGCTGTCGAGTTTCGCGAGGCTATCGCCGGTAAACAACATGTCGAGCGTTGCCCCCGCGAACGCGCTCTTCGGAAAACGCGTATCGAGTTGCGAGGCGAGTTGGCGGTGGTTTTTGACGTATATTTTGTCCGTGATGGCCACAGCTACGCTACAGTCACACTGCGAGCGACAAAAACGTCGCGCTCGACAGCGGTGGGCTGTGTTGCTGTCGCGGAAACCCACCGCTTTGGACGGGAATCACGGCGGCCCATGACACGGCACCCCGCAGAACCCCCGAGTCGTAACGTATTTCTTTGCGAGTAGAGTACGCTTGGGTGCGTGTCCGGGTTGGGGTAGTGGACCATCCTTCAGCCTTGTGGAGGCTGAGACGCGGGTTCGATTCTCGCACCTGGACCT
>SL_4KL_010_BRINEDRAFT_10001209_pt1 | contig 14196 bp, 9 predicted proteins | sample SodLak_010_BRINE_2_FD_10664 | JGI IMG/M metagenome (IMG submission 10664)
AGCTGTCGACCGGTAAGCGATAGCACGTTCCGCTGAATTGTTTTCTGTCCGTGGCTTGCCGTAGAATCAGACACGGGAACCTGAATCGTCTGCGCCCACGTTGGGAGTGGATCAGAGGGCGACAGCGCGGCAAGCTCTTGGAGACGGTCTTCGGTCACCTGAAGCATCATCGGATGAAAGTCGTCGGGATACGACACATCAACGGCTGTCTGTACGGCTGTCGAGAGCCCGCGAATGTTCGTTCTGTCCTTGACGGTGTAGGTTCCTCGTTGCATCGAGCTCACAAGTTTACTCCGAACAGCACGGGCTCGCTCTTCGAGATCACGGTCGACAGCAGGTGGTGCAGTCTGCGTCGAAATCGCATCTCTCAGTGCCCACCACTTGATGATGTGTTTCCGAAGGTCATCGAGTCCGTCTGTATCAATAGTCCAGTACAGCGTTTCTTTGTCAGTCTGATCGGATGTGTGATCTGGCCGGATTCCTTGCGCCTCAATATCGATCTCAAGCCCATCCTCGGCGTCGACGGTGGTTCCGAACTCTGTGCCGTCTATACTGAAGCTATACCCAACAGGATACTCCTCACCGGATTCGCCATACGGAACTGATTGCGGGAGGGAGAGATCCTGGACAATCTGATCCCAGAGATGCTCGTCGAGTGCGTGTAAAATCCCATCCCAGTCTGGATTTGCTTCACTCTCTTCGGTATCATCGTAGATGATCCGTTCTTCTTGTGTTGCAAATCGGTACCGAGCCTTTGTCTCGTCGTCCGTTGGTCGGATGTATTTCTGAAGTCGATCAAGCGATTCTTCGACCCGGTTTTGGGTACTGATCCAGGACCGACCGTTTAGATCCGACATCACAGAAACCGCGATGTTGCCCTCATTGAGCGGAATAATGTCGTGGACATGCTGTAGTAGCAGAACAGCTTTCGCTACATCGAGATCAAACTCAGTCAACGTCCCATTGTCGACTTCGTCGGCGATTCCATCGGCTGAGTCTAACTCACTATCTCTGTCTGAATCATTGTTACCGGCATTTGAGCCTTCGATGACCCGCATATCGGAGGTGAGAATCTCTCTGAGTTCTGGCTCAATTTGTTCGTAAAAATCTACAAGGGTAACGATCTGGTCTGGATCACCCTCCTCGACTTTCTCCTGCAGTAGGTTGTGCATGAGCGCAAGGATTGCCCGGGCAGTTCCCGAGAAGATCGATTTTGCGGGATCAGGGGCTTCCTGGCGGAGATTGAATAGAATTTCGAGGAACAGTGGTGCGTGATACGGTAAGAACGGATAGAAGTCGACAAGCTGCTCGTCGTCGATGCGGTCAAGTTCTGGTTGCGTATTCTGCTTGATCTGGTTATAGACGAGAGATTCGGTTGGTTTGACCGATGCCTCATCAAGCAGTTGTTGAACGGCCTTCTTTCCATCACGAGATTTTTCGAAGAGTCGCCGTTTTGCGATATCACCGACGTGTTTGCTTGGGAGTTGATAACGGTGGGGGAACCGATCCTTGACGATACTGAAATCTGCGCCGTGAGCAGCAAACTTCGGCTGGACGTCTTCAATTTTGGCCTGTGCAGTTGCCACTAACTGAATATCACCATCGCCAACATCGTCGATATTCTCTGCAAGTGTTTGGAGCTCTGTGAGCCGCTCAAAATCAGTCTCGATGAAGAGACTCACTTCATCAAGAAGCAACACAAGCTTGACCGGCTTATCCAGTTGTGCCTCCCGTGCTGATCGAAGTTCTTCTAATCGGTGGACGACCTCCTCTGGATCGATATCCGAGGGTTGGAGATCTGTATACCCATCCTGAGTTCCATTTACCTCCTCGAAGAGTCTGGGCAGAATGGTGTCAGCCAAGACACCATACTGTTGGATGTCTTCCCAGAGCTCATCTGAAGACCATTCATGACCATTCGACCTCGTTGTAATGTCTTCTAGGATATCCTCTGTACGACTCTGTCGTTCTGGCCAGACATCAGTCGTCCGAAGCCACTTCTCGAAGTAGGCGACATCGAGTTGTGGTGATAGTCCGGATGAGATACCATCGTCGACACCAGTGAGGTCGGCATTCTGGTGGGCGTACTTGAGGACAATCTCGCTGAAGCTTCGTTGCTTCTGGCCTTGGTACTTCAGGAGATTGACTGAGACAGGGATGATGTAGAACTCATCATGGAGGCTCTTCCAGTCGTCTCCCAACTCATCTAATCCGTTGGTAGACGATGGGGCGAGATCGTTCCAGACTTCGTCTTGGTGGCCGTCGACCCAGTCGGAATCTAAGAGCCCATCGAGTACTGTGAGGAGGTGACTCTTTCCGCTTCCATAGTAGCCGTAGAGCCAATAATTCGAGCCACTTCGCATGTCATCTGCTTGGCCGAGCATTCGATCAGTGAAGTCCCCCACGAATCGTTTGGAGTCTTTCGTCATATGATACGACTGAATTGCCTGCTCACGGTGGTCAGGTTCAGCTCGGTCAATCCGGACGGATTCCTCAAAATCGTCTGGGAGGTCCTCAAACCAGCTTGCTTCGACCATTAGTTCTCGCCCCCATCGTCAATCCACGAATATGGCTCGTTAGTTGGACGTAACTCAAGATCACCGGGGAGTTCGAGATATTTCCACGCATCTGTACTCGCGCTTCTGTCAAAGAGTTCTTCCCACCGACTCTCGGGTTGGAGAAGATAGAGTAGCCCACGTGGTGCGGTTAGCCAGTCATCATCTGCTTCGTATGAGTAGGCCATCGCAACCAGAAGCGGGATATCGCCTACTGACGGGGGTTCACCGACCGTCGACTGTGTGTCTCCGAGTACGCCACACGCGCGCATGACAGACCTGAATCCCACACACCATCGTTCAATCGTCGAGTCTGCATACTCAAACGAGGTTCCGTCGGTATACTCAAGCTGAGAGAGAACTTGTGTAAGCTCTTCATTGGAGAAATCAAGCGGTTCTTGTCGGTCGTCAGTAAGCCGTGAGACGTATTCATGAACGACATACTGAACAAGCGGATCGTCGACGACAAGATAGAGATAGAGAATCTGAGCCCTGTCACGCTCTGTTTGGCACATATCGAATATGGTGGGCAATGCACTTGGGTTAGGGAGAGAGCTAGGTGCATTTTTGAATCGTGATGTTAGGATACGATAGATTTTCTGAGAACTACCCCTTGTGCTTCGGTTCGAAAGTCGCTCATCAAACCAGACCTCCTTGACATCGTTCCAATTTCCTTTGTCTGCGTAGAGATTGGCGAGTTGCTCTGCCCGCTCAACGAGAAGGCCACACATGGTCAAGTCCATATTGACCACATCTGGAGAGAACTGCCCAGATAAGGACGGTAACGGAGATCCAGATCCGTCGGCTGCGAGTATCATGTATCGATAGACAAAACCAGTGTACTTTATATTTTGTTTACAGCATATGAGATTCCACGCTAAGACTAACGAATAATCGGTAATCCGTCATAGTCAACAGATTAGTTTGGTTAACGAGACTGATTAGCCAACACTGATTATAATCCTCATTGTCAAATGCAACCAATCTTTATACTTCATCCGACATTTAATCACGTATGGGAGACGGAAGACGTCTCACGGCAGACCGTTACTATGGAGTTTTGGACACTCGTCTCAGCAATTTAGAGGTCGCTCTCGAGCACATTGCCGACAACAATCCATCTGAAGAGGAGCTAATTGAGTGGATTTTGGAAACGACAAACGCTCTGAACCAATCTGGAGTAGAGCGCCGATTGCGTTTCCTCGAGACGATCGATCTCTTAGAAAAGATTTCAGGACACTATTCGCCAACCACACGGGCTGAAGAATTTCTCCAATCAGGTGATACGCGAGTCATTTTCGAGGGACTTCAAGAGAATGTCAAAGGCTTCAAGCAACTTCTCAACGCCCTGCTCGAACGGCCACTTTCGCAAGAAGAGTTTCGAGAAGTCCTTGCACAGAACGAAGAATTTGAAGGAGGTGTAGGGGTTGCCACCCGCCACCGTGAGTGGTTACAGATGCTCGGCTTCATAACACCGGCTGGAGACGATCGTTATCAGCTAACCAATCGGGGTTATGAATTAGCCAATAAAATTGTCAGTGGTGAAGACGATTCGGACTTCAAACGGCCGGATAACCCTCCAACTAAATTCGACAGTTCTGACAGTAGTTGGTGTGATGCTATTCGAAAAGAGATTATTCGATACTGTGATCATAACGAGACACCGAATTTCGATCTACAGGGTTTTTTAGATTTTTCTGAGGAAAGTCTCACGAGTAAATTTCCTAAGAACGATACTATAGAAGCATCTACTCGACGAACACTTCAAGAACTACGGGACAATAGTGAAATAAAGTCCCTTGGTGAAGGCCGCTACCGAAGAAAAGCGCTGAATTTCACTAACAAATCAGTAAATCTGCCGACCCCTCACTCCACACTTAGTCATAGGCTTCAGTACGCAATAGCTCATTATGGGGAAGCAAAATCTGAGAACAATTGGAATCATCCTGCTGTAGTTTTGATCAATTCCGAACTGCCAGAAGAATTTCAGTCTCAATTAGACCATGATAATATAGACCCCCACGGTATTCAGCCCAAGTATTTGCATATCCGAGGATCGAGCGGGAATGATCGAATGTCAAACATTCCCTGGATCGGTGTTTTTGATGACCGTGTTGCTGATAATCTGCAAGGTGGATTATACATTGTCTATCTATTTGACACGGCCGAGAACCGGTTATTTTTGACCCTCAATCAAGGAATGACTGTGCTCGAAGACAATTATGGTCTTGATAAAGCAAAGAAAATTCTCTCAAGACGTGCAGAGATACTTAGAACGCAAATTAATCTCGAGGGTTTTGAAATGGAAGCGATCAATCTCTCAAGCAGTCTATTAACTGGGAGAAATCAGAACTACGGCGACTCAACAATTTGTTATCGCTACTACGATGCCGGCCAATTCCCCGGCGAAGACGAATTTTTGGTTGATCTCTCTAAGCTCATAGTAACTTATCAAGATCTCGTGGACACCGGATACTATGATTCATTGTTGGCTGCCTTCGACCATGAGAACATTGTCCAACAGGATCCAGATTCAACCCATGTCGAGAAGGGTTCTGCAGAATACGAAGCTAACAGAGAGGATAGAAAGAAAATGAATACCACTCCAACAGTCTGGATCGAGAAAACGCAGACGCGAAATCGTCCTTATAAACAGGAGGGTAAATACAGGTTGGGGAAAGCACTCACCTCGCCCAGCCGGGATCAGGGGGGAAGAAAGCGCTATGAGACGATTCGTGAGTCACAGGTTGGGGATATTGTCATCCACCTCTTACAGGATCAGCACCAATTTACCAGTATTTCGGTAATCGACTCAGAGTTGTACGAGGATTTTGAGGGGCCGCCAGATGATCGCTGGACTGGGGAACAACAAGAGCAAGGAGGATACCTACGATGGCTCAGAGAATACGAAGGCATCGAGCCCCAGATACATGTCTATGATGACTTTCTCGAAAAGCCGGAGTACCAGGAGCAACTACGCGAGATTCGTGAAGACAGCGAGAAGATCTTCTATAATAAGCATCTATCGCTCAATCAAGGGCACTATTTCACTCAGTGTCCCGACCAACTCGTAGAAATTTTAGCTGAAGAATCTCCATATCTGGCTGAACTACTGAGAAAACGGGGATATGAATTCGAGTCCTCAGTCGGGTTGCCTCCTGCAGACACTTACGAGGGTATTAAAGAAGCCACCGAGGACATTCAGACGCGGCTCAAGCAAACTGAAGAGGTCGCCACTTGGCCCACCGCAGACATAGCGCGATCCATTGTTCGTGATTGGACCGATGCTATTCGACAGGCCAATCTCATAGAGGGAGATATCTCCTCCAGTGGTCGAATAAGATGTGAACAGATTGTCCAGTTTTACGAAGACAACGCGGATCAACTCAAGGAGATCGCTGAATCAATTAAGTCCGGAACCCTCGAGAATTCAGATCTTACAGCAGGACAGGTTGTATTTGTAACGTCACTCCGAGGGCTACAAAAAGAGAGCAGCATAACTCCGAATTTTAACCATGTGAAGTTTAGACAACTATTGAGAGGCGTCCACAATGAGCAGGGTGGCGATAAACTGGTAGCACCGGATGAGCAGCCAAAGGATTCTAAGACGATCGAAAGACAACTCAGAAACACGGGTCAACTTGTGTTTTACGGTCCTCCAGGAACCGGGAAGACGTATACTGCTCAACGCTTCGCTCGTTGGTGGCTTAACCAACAACCAGGATACACACCTTCATCGAATCAGCTCGAGATCGTTACGTTCCATCCTTCGTTCTCGTACGAGGACTTTCTCGAGGGATTGACTGCCGAAGCAGATGACGGCACAGTCGAGTACAAAATCAAAGACGGTGTATTCAAGCGGATCTGCAAACGGGCAAAGCGAGCGTATCACCATGCACAACAAAACGAGGACGTCGAGGAGCCGCCTCGTTTTGTATTGATAATAGATGAAATCAACCGCGGAAATCTCGCTCAGATCTTCGGAGAGACGATTACGCTCTTGGAGGTCAACAAACGACTCGGTGAAGAAGACGAAGTTGAGATTACCTTAGCGCACTCTGGAGAATCATTCTCAGTTCCTCCGAACCTCTATGTCATTGGAACGATGAACACAGCAGACCGATCGATCGCACTCGTCGATGCAGCTCTCCGACGCCGATTCCGATTTGTTTCGTTCCCGCCAAACTATACAGCTCTGATCGATTACTATGATGAGTTCGAGGACCTCGAGGTTGTTCGCGAAACAGCTCGAGTCGAACCAGATCCTTACCGAAGCCTAGTCGCACTTTCGATCTTAGGACTTCGTGAACTCAATGACCAGATCATAGATACGCCGGACCTTGGGAAAGGAAAGCAGATCGGCCATTCGTATCTAATGGGTCTCGAGGACGTCTCAGATGTTCTGGATGCCTGGAAGTACGAGATTCTACCGCTACTTGAGGAGTACTATTTCGGGCAATTTGATCGGATTCGAGAAGAACTCTTCAGGGGCAGTGGTGATCGATTGTTCCACTGGAAGATGGAAGAGATTGCAGACTTCACAGCTGACGATCTGCGTCGAACTCTCGCCAATCTCGATGGAATCTCACTTGCAGAGCCTGAAACAGAAACGAAAAAAGATACGCAGAACACGCTCAATCTTCTCTTAGACGAAAAATTAGTAGAAGCTGGAGATCAGCTAGTCTTCGACGAATCGAAGGTACCGACTGAGACGGATCAACCATACGATTCATCCGAACGCTTCTGGCAGTGTGAGGTTACAGGTAAGATCGGTCAGAGCGATGGGGTCAAATGGCTTTATAATGATGAAGAATACTCATTCTCGGGACTTGCTCAGACAATTCTTGAACAGATTTCTGAACACACCGGGGCTGTAACTGGACCGGATTATTGGCGACATCCAGGCTTTGATGATAGGCGGTTAGTTGACCTACGGACCGAGATACAAACAGGCGAACTTGCCTTCGAGGAACAGGCTACGGAGTAATGAGTCAGTTGACACCATCTCCACTGTTTGATTCCGATCGCTCAGACAGTCTCGAACTGACGGTGAATGAATACGAGTCAACAGACCCATTGGATCTCAGCAAACGGGATCTTCGGATGATCAAGTCGGAGGTCAACGACGGAGCGGAACGACTTGATTTGACCTTCGATCGGGATGGAATGGCGACCCTTCGGGCAACGCAATACGTAGGGATTGTCTCACTCCCAGATGGACCAACACTCCAGATCCGACCGAAAGCTGGACAGACGAATCTCCTCACTCTCCTCCGGTATGCCCAGGGCGTACAGTCTGAAACGATCGAAGAGGAGACATCAATCTCCGCCGGTAGAACATTTATTGAGGCGCTTGCAGCGTTGTTTGAAGCTGAACTCGAGGCAGTGATTCGCCAAGGGCTCCATCGCGACTATCGCCGAGTAGAGGAAATTGAAGACAATCTTCGGGGGCAGCTGAACGTGCAAAAACAAATCCAGTGTCAGGGAATCACGCCCACTCAATTCGAATGCACCTATAATGAACTTACCTACGACACGGTTCCGAACAAGTCAGCTCTCTTCGCAGCAACACACCTCACTCGCTTTGTTCGGGATCAAAGACTCGGACGGGCACTGCAGAAGCATTGTCATCGATTGCGTCAACGCGTATCCCTCGAGCCAGTGCGACCGTCTGAATTGGAGCAAATTGAGCTAACACGACTCAACAATCACTATTCAGACTTGATACGGCTGACAAAGCTCGTTCTGAGAAGCATCTACGTCCGTGATTTCACTACCGGCGCTCACCGTTCCTTCGCTCTTCTTATCGATATGAATCAAATTTTTGAACGAACTGTCGAACGGGCGTTTGCTGAAGTATTTACAGGTTATGAGAATTGCACTATTGAGTCTCAGACAACAACTCGAAATCTGGTTACAAATGGAAAGCATACTATATCAATTCGGCCTGATATCCTGGTACAGAACAAAGAACGAGAGCCAATACTTGTTGGAGATGCAAAATGGAAGCTCGGACGTCCAGTCAATGCAGATTTTTATCAAATGACTTCATACCAATTTGCTCACAATGTGCCGGGTGTCCTGATTTACCCTGAGCAGCGAGGAGAGATCGCTAGTCAGTATACCGTCGTAGATCAGTATCCTCTCAATCTAATTGAACTACCGATACCAAAGCCGAAAGAGGAATTCCACAGCTATACAGGGAGACTTCGGAGCGAGCTAGAGGAGGAGATATTTTCTTTGTTAAAGCATGATCTCGTCGCTGCGGGGTGATGACCTCTTCAATAGTCTTTAGCGGTCGTACTATTCGTTATCAGTAATCAATTTCGACCAAATAGTAACGACGGCTTGGTCGTATGTTCCGAAGAGTCTGGATTGGGACAATTGTCAACAAGCCACAGCGATATCTATTATGTGATGATCAATCGAACCCACATTCTAACCCCTCAATGTCGAACTCAATCGATAATGAATTTCCTATCTCGAGATCGCGCCTTGCTATGATACCATTTTTATCGATTCGCTTTTTGGAGGAACTTTGTCGGCGTAACGGTGAAGCAGGATATAGGCTATTTACAGAGTAAGCCGATTGAACCAGGCTTGTCCATATTGATGGAAGCCGGAATGCACCTCATTGTTACGGTGCTCTTGGACGATATTTAGCATGGCCTTCACCATACCGTGTTGTTCTGATGGAATTTCAGAACCTAAATCATTCAAAAGAGGCCGTTTGCACTCGCCAAAAGGTGGTGTGTGGCCTCCTTGATTATCCATGTGTGCTATGAACTCATTTGGCTCAAGCTGTAGGTAGATACCCGTGAGTAGTTTCTCAACTCCCACCCCATACAGGATTAATTCAGCATCCCGCTCAAGTCGACCTGTTTCTTGACGGCCTCTATCTAACGGCCGTGTTGCTGACTCGATCAGTGCTGCACTCTCTTCCAGAAGACTCTGATGTGGCGGCTGTTCTAATTCCTGAAAATCATCTGGCGGATCATGGTCGTCTGAATACCATGCCCGAATTCGTTGGGGCCCGTCTTCGGGATGGCTCTTTTGCTTATCAAGACCCTCTCTGAGCCTCTTATTTGGACTTTTATTGACCATTTTATAAATTACCTAATTCTCTCTCGTGTATTGTTTGACGGTCGATATCGGTCGACACAGGCGTTGATTCACTTCTCGCCTGCTTTTATGAGTTCAGCTTCAATTGCTGCAAGCCGCTTTGTGACACTTTGCTCAATCTCGTCGAGTGTTTTCTGAATACTCTTACGTGAATTTTTAATTTGGGTGCACTGGCCTCGAAGGTTCTTGAATCGGCCAATATCTTCCTCGATCCCAGTCAATTCTGAACGAAGTTCTTCCGGATCGAACCCACGGCCGACCTCAGCGTAGGCTTGGACCGCCCGCATACGAGCCCAATTGAATGCGATTCGGAGGTACCCCGGTGTGATCTCTCCTTCACCAGTTTCGCTCATTGCGACGACAACCGTGTTCTGCTCGGGGAACTCGTGGAACCAACCTGTTTTCGTTCGTGGTAAGTTCTCCAGTGTGTCGGTGACGAATATGCCGTAGGCAGCATCTCGGTTTTGAATCGCAATTTGCATCTCGTCTTTGATTTTCTGTACAGAATACTTCTCAGTCTTCGCTTCGACGACGATGTTCTGTCCTGTGTCGGCCATATTGACGACGAAATCCCCCACCAGTCGACCCATGTCCCCATCCGTGTCGCCAGTAAATGAGACATTGTTCGGAGTTTGGCGAACTATCTCACTGAGAATCTGTTGGATCGAATCCTCAAAATCACCGCCTTTCAGGTATGTTTGGCTACGCATATCGGCCTCCGTTTCCTGCTCAATTATTTTATCTCGAATCGATTCGATCTTCTTTTCGAGCTGTGTTTGTAGTTTATTTGTTGGGCTCCCATCGTTGTCCGGGTCGAGGGCCGCCTGAATTCGCTCCCCATCTTCTCCCAACTCCTCGTTAAGACGGTCAACAAAAGGCCCATCGTCAGCAAACGCTGCTTCGAGCCGCTCTTCGAGTTCCCCATTTTCCCCGACGTGTTTGTCAAGAGCCTCTTGTAGAGCACCATCGTCGCCGAGCTTGCTGTCGAGCTCTTCTTGAAAAGCTTCGACTTCTTCGGTCAGCTCTTTTTCGAGATCGCTGAGCCGCCGTTCGACATACTGGACGTCCTGTGAGGTGTCCATCAATTGCATCGTCTGCATCCCCAAGGTGAGTGCTTGGGAAATGATATCTGGACGATCTTGGGCCTCATATTGGGCCAGAAAGTCGACGATTTCCCCGTCTTCAACTGTGAGCGACTCAAGAGTGAGAGTACCGTCAGATTCGTTTAGGGACACAGCATCAGCCACGGCCATGTAATTACTATATTTCAAATTGCTTGTAGGTGTGTCGCTTCACGGAGAATTTCCAAAAGTAGGTTCTTAAAAGATCAAAATTAGAGCACGTCACCATTACGGCGACACTCTGATTATTGACTGTAACCTACTGTTTTGACTGCCTTCATCGTGCCGAGGGAGTTTTGTTGGGCTTCTGCTTCAATTTCGGCGAACTCATCGCGCATACTGAAATGATCGTCGTACAGCCGACCGTAGCCATTCGACAGCAGCCACTGGTTGAAGCTCTCGCCGTCGACAGACACAGATACCAACATTCGACCAAAGCTTCCTCGGGGTCAGAGACACCAACGGAGTAATCTGTTGGGTAGCAGTGTGCTCAACGAACTGTATAGAAGGCGTCAGTCGTCGGCTCGGCGTTCGAGGATTACAACACTAACACCCACAGTCGGGTCGTCAACACCTCCAATAGTTCCTGGAATGATGTAGCAATGGAGATGGGGAATCGTCAAGGGAGTCCTCACACATTTCGAAAGAAGAGCAGTAAATGAGTGACTCATATTGGCAAACGGCGATACAGACAGCGCGCAACTCCGCCTCCGGTATCTATGGCCCACAGTCGTTTCGAGATTACATCACAGACATTGGGCAGGACCCTCGTGATTATCGAACGGCCGCAGAGATTTCTATCGATAAGAGACGAGATCTGGCGAGCGAATTAGAACAGAACGATATGATGGTGCTTCGGCTGGGGCGGGCACCCGAGGGCACTGGAACCCAATTTGCATTGGTCGACGCTGAGGGCGGGTTAGATGACTTCTTTATCGACGAAGCGACCTTCGATTCAGATCAGTATACCGAGATCGATCTGCGCCCAGAGAGCCAAGACGCACAGATGTTCGACCAGCAAACACAAGATATGCTGCGTGCATATCAACTCCTGCCCCAATTTTCTGAGTCCTCATTGGTCAATCTGGCACTCACGAGTGGCTTGGTGAGTCGAACACTGGGTCTCGACGTTGAGACAATTGGTGCCGCACCTGCTACTGTCGCCTCGACGTTCGAGTTTGAGTTCCAACCACACCCATCGACTCCGGTGAGACTCCGACACAACAATGGTCAAGTCGAAGTAGACGCCTGTTTCGTGAGTCGACAGAATGGCAAGCGAGTCTTGATCGTGCTTGAGGCGAAGACTGGAACAGGGCGATCGCTCGCCAAACACAAACTCTTCTATCCACTGATGAGTCTTCGATCAGAGGCCTCGAATGAGGGCTTTGAGATTATTCCGGTCTACCTTCGGGCCGAAGAGACCGACGATGGGATCGACTACCATATCTACGAATGTGCGTCATTTGATGGTACAGAGCCGACTCTCAGCAATGTTCGTGTCGACTCCCATAGCCAGTACCGACTCCGGATATGATGTCGACATTCTGTGGGTTGATTGAATTTTTGTGCGTGCCAGATCTCACAATGGCCAAGTGCTATGTATAGAGTGGTATGTCTCGATTTGCAGTCATTCCGGACTCAACAACCCCGATTTCCGGATTTTAATAATCAAAATTGCGACAATTATCAATGTTGTGATTATGATGCCCCACTCGGCAAGGGCAGCCCAAGATAGAACCAAATCTTGACGAATGGAAAGGACCACATCAGAAAGAGTCACGATTAGCAGACCAATTGTCAAATATCCCAGTGCAGCATTTACTTCATTTGATCTCGTCACCTGTTTCCTTTCGAATTCCTGTTGTTTTTGGAGACGGTTTTCTTCGTATTGTTCTTGAGTCTCCACTAATTGTCGCTCCCACTGTGCCTTTGATTTCACAGTCTCCCATTCACGGACTGCTTTGAGTCCTTTTTCAGAGATTCTAACTACATTGAGGCTGTCAATTCCTACAGACGGATCGTGGCTTAGGTCTACGTCTTTTACCTCGAGATGACCTGACTTGAGAAGGTCATTAATATGAGAGTAAGTATTAATATCCTCTAAGTCAGGGTCGTCCGGAATAAATCCAGACATAGATTCGGGGTTTGGTGTATATTCAAAGCTGAGATTCTCCTCCCAAAATATTCGTAAGACAGTCATCCAATCTGGTTCGTTCATTAGGTCGGTTGAATATCCATTGGGTATTAGTTTAATTGGATGACAGCTCCTGACTTCTGGGACCTTCACCGCAGGTTCCTTGCTCCAGAAAATCGTTTACTGTTGAGAAACGTGAGATCTCAAATATAGTGGATAGAATACTTGTTGTGTCGACCCACTGCGGCAGTGATCTCGCGTCTCATCATTGACTTCCCCCTCTGCGGCCTCGGTGAGTTGATTGTGAAGGTCCTCAACAGGAGTACTTATTGGAAATGTTATAGGGCGTGATCAGCGATCTCCTTGCGGTGGATGAGTACATAAACAGTACAGTAACAACAGAGAAAATTCGCTGTTTTCAAAATACACGACGAGAGCGTGAGTACGTCGTATTAGCCTCGATTCTGAACGCGGTTCATCGGCCTCGGTCTTTCAACTATTAATTGAGTCATTGTAGAACAGAACACTCATAGAAAGCGCCGCACCCTTCGGGGCACAAAAAACTCTCTGGGGTAAGTACCAGTCATACCCACTGATCGACGTCAACCACACCCACATTGCACAGGTGAAAGACCGTACAGACACACCTCTTTTCACGAGCTTTTTGCTTCACTCTCGAAGCCGTTTCTCTCAGTGGAAGCATCATGACCAACAAAGAATGCCTAAGCACGATTCTGTAGGTTAAACTTCGACCCTGGTTTGGGACCAAGAGGGTACATTTCGTCTGCTCTGTTCCTATAAACTCGTCTGGAACTCCTGAGAAAGATAGAGTACATTTCGTCTGCTTTTCCCTACACAGAGACCTCTTACCTCACATACTCTCGTCTTCGATTTGCTTACGAATCTCGATAACAGTCGATGGATCGAGATCAAGCTCATGTTCGTGATACAGACCACCATTGAGACCCTCATTTCGCTCATGGCGGTGTAGAAAGCCGAGCATCTGAAGATCAGACAGATGATCCTGGACACTCTTGAGCGTCGTAAGAGGGTCTGATGCCCACGATTCAGCAACCTGCTCATACATCGCCTGAATCATCTTTGATTTTGCAGGCGTCTTATTGTCCAACGCCAGGACGGCAACCGACTCTAGGATATACTGGGCATGTTGTGTTTGATCTCGAATGCGATTTTCTAAGCGTCCTCGTTGGACCTTTGTTCGAGCCTCCGTAATGTGTGTCTCCGTTACGCAGTCATCGCCGGC
>SL_4KL_010_BRINEDRAFT_10001211_pt1 | contig 14191 bp, 16 predicted proteins | sample SodLak_010_BRINE_2_FD_10664 | JGI IMG/M metagenome (IMG submission 10664)
CGTCCTCGATAATCTCCGCCGAGAGTTCGGGAATCTGCTCGCGGGCTGCCGCATACCGCTCGGCGTCGGCGGTCGCCAGACACCGCTCGCGAACCCGGAGGCCCGACGGCTCTGTCAGCGGCGAGACATCCCTAAGCGAATCACGAACCTTCGGGTCAGGGTCGCGGTCGAGCGCGCGTTCGACAAACGATTGGACCTCCTCGATTCGCGACTGGCGAGCGCTTGGATAGAACGTTTCGAGCCGTTTTTTGCCGTACTCCGTGACGGCGCGCGCTTGGAGGAGCGCCAGCACGTCGTCGTACAGCGCGCGAGCGCGGTCGGTCGCAAGCACGCCACCGGGATCGTCGTGTCGCCGTCGGATCGCCCCGCGAGCGATGAGTGCGGCCCGTCCAGGGCTCACGCCCGGTGCCGAGGCGAGCGTCAACACGTCGCCGGTTTCGAGTGCGGTTTCGGGGTCGTCGAGTTCGGCGAGTGCGGCGGCGGTTTTTGCGCCAACGCCGGGAATCGATTCGAACCGCATTCGCCTGCGACTCCGACGGGCGGGGCCAAAAGAATAGGGGATCCGCACGGCACGCGACGAAAATGAGACACCCAAAGCGTCGGCCTTTTGCTCGCCGGGAGGCAAGGAAGGTTAACCGGATGGCGACCTACCACATCGAGACCTACGGCTGTACGTCGAACCGCGGCGAGAGCGGCCGGATCGAACAGGCACTGCGTGAAGGGGGCCACTACCCCGCAAACAGTCTCGACACTGCCGATGTCGCCATTCTCAACACCTGTACGGTCGTCGAAAAAACCGAGCGCAACATGCTCCGGCGAGCCGAGGAGTTGGAGGACGAAACGGCTGACCTCATCGTCACCGGCTGTATGGCGCTCGCCCAGGGTGACGAGTTCCGCAATGCCGGTATCGACGCCCAAATCCTCCACTGGGACGAGGTTCCCGACGCCGTGCTCAACGGCGAGTGTCCGACCGTCACGCCCGATACGGAGCCGGTGTTGGACGGTCAGATCGGTATTCTCCCCATTGCGCGCGGCTGTATGAGCAACTGTTCGTACTGTATCACCAAGTTTGCGACCGGTCGGGTCGACTCACCACCCGTTGCCGAAAACGTCGAAAAGGCCCGTGCGCTGGTCCACGCCGGCGCGACGGAAATCCGGATCACGGGCCAAGACACCGGCGTCTACGGCTGGGATACTGGCGACAGAAAGCTGCCCGAACTGCTCGACCGAATCTGCACCGAAATCGACGGCGACTTTCGGGTCCGCGTCGGCATGGCTAACCCCGGCGGCATTCACGGTATCCACNAGGAACTCGCCGACNTCTTCGCCCGCCACGACAAGCTGTACAACTTCATTCACGCACCCGTCCAGTCGGGCAGCGACGACGTACTCGAATCGATGCGTCGGCAACACAGAGTGAATAAGTTCCGCGAGGTCGTCGCGGCGTTCGATGATCGGCTCGACTACTGGACGCTCTCGACGGATTTCATCGTCGGTTTTCCAACCGAAACCGACGCCGACCACCAGCAGTCGATGAACCTACTCCGCGAAGTGCGGCCCGAGAAAATCAACGTCACCCGGTTTTCGAAGCGACCCGACACCGACGCGGCCGACATGAAGGGCCTTGGCGGAACGATCAAGAAGGAACGCTCGAAGGAGATGTCGGCGGCGAAAATGGAGATCGTCGCCAACGCGTATGAGGAGATGGTTGGGACGACGCGAGAGGTGCTAGTTGTGCAAGAAGGCACCGGCGACTCGGTGAAATGTCGCGACGGCGCGTACCGCCAAATTATCGTCCAACGCGCCAGCGATCACGGAGTTGAACCCGGTGAGTTCGTCACGGTCGAGATCACGAGCCACCAGACCGTCTACGCGTTCGGGACGCCGGTGTAGCGATGGGTCGCCGCGAGTTGGCTCTCGATGTGTTGCTCCCCATCTGTGCCGTCATCGCGCTTGCAGCGATGCTTCTGCTCGTCACGGGGACGTGGCCGCCGCTGGTCGCCGTCGAAAGCGGCAGCATGGAGCCGAACGTGGTCCGTGGCGATCTGATTATTCTCACCGCCCCCGAGCGGGTTGCAGGAACCGGAACCGACGAGTGGGGCATCGTGACGGCTGCGGCCGCCAGCGAAGCGGGAGGTGTCGACGCCGCGCCGGCCGAGAGCGCCTACTCGCGACTCGGTGGCCCCGGCGATGTGATCGTGTTCCAGCCGCCCGGCCGAACCGGCTCGCCGATTCTCCACCGGGTTGCGTTCGCGGTCGAGGCCGATGAGAACTGGTACGACCGCGCCGACGACCGGTTTCACTCGGCTGACGACTGCGCAGAACTCGCGAACTGTCCGGCCCCCCACGCGGGCTATATCACGATCGGCGACGACAACGCGCGGTACGATCAGGCCGACGACATCGCCCCGCCGGTCAAACCCGAGTGGATACAGGGCAAAGCGCAGCTCCGCGTGCCGCTTGTCGGCTGGCTTCGACTCGGCGTTGACGCCGCTGTCGACGCGGTGTTTGCGGTGACGACGCAAGCGCTCAGCGGCGTCTCTCCATTCGTCTCTGAACCGGGGATAATGAATCCGATTACTCCGAGAGGGTGAGGCTCTCAGTGGCGGCGTTTCGCAGCGCATCCGACCGACCACGGCTGCCCGGTGCGATGGCAAGCGTCCGAAGCCCACAGCTGTTTGCGACCTCCAACACGGGTTTGAAATCGGTGTCGCGCGAGGCAATTGCGAGCGTCGTCGCGCGGTTTTCGATCGCAAAACGGGTGGCGTCGACCGCGAGTTTGACGTCGACGTCGCCGCTGGTGACAATCACTTCGAAGCCGCGGGCTTCGGCCGCCTGAATCAGTCCGGGAGTCGCGTGTTCGTCGACGTAGAGCCGGGTCGTCGCCAGCCGCCCGGTTTCGGCCGCCGCGTCGCGGATATCGTCGAGGTCGACGTCAAACTCGTCGCGGAGCATGTTCGGCCCATCGACGAACAGCGCGACGCCGTCGAGTGGCTCGTCGTAGCCAACGGAATCCATACCGCTGCTGGGCCGTCGGGAAGTAAAGCGGTGCCGTTTGTGGCCGCAAAAAACGAGTCGTGTACGCACAATGCACAGAGACGGCACCCTTATTTATATGCAATAATAATTATAAACTTGTGATGGCACGAACTGACAGTCCGGTCACCTGTGCCGTTGTTCGGGCGATGAACAGCCATGACGCGGTGATTCTCTCGGATCTCGAGGGGAGTCGGACGTTTCAGGTCGTCGAGTACGCGACCGATGAGTGTCATCAGGAACTCGCAGACATCGACGAGGGAACGACCCTTTCTGTCAGTCTCAAACCGATTCACTCGCGGGCAGACATCTGGCGGGTAGAGATTGTCGACACACGGTCGCAGGAGCAGGTCGCTACCGGCGCGGCGTAGGCGGCCCGCCACGGTGCGTATTTTCGAAACGCAGTGCGTATAGCCACGGTCAGCCAGCGGTTTCAGTGCGTATAGCCACGGTCAGCCAGCGGTTCGCCGTCAACCGTGAGCCCCTCCTCGGTGTCGACGACGCGGCCAATCACCGACAGCGGCGTTGGTGAGGCGGCGATAGCGCGGTCGAGGGCCGTTTCGGGAACCGTCGCGACCAACTCGAAATCCTCGCCGAAGAAGGCGGTCGCTTTCCACTGTTCGGCGGCCGTGTCAAACGCGTCGAGAACCGCGCTGTCGACGGGAACGGCCTCTCGGTCAAGGTCGATCCCACAGTCGCTGGCCACGGCCAACTGATGGAGCGACCGCGCAAGCCCGTCGCTCGAATCCATCATCGCGGTCGCCGACGTCGCAAGCGCCTGGCCCTCCGCCACCCGTGGTGTGAACCGAAACAGGTCGTTCGCGCGGTCGCAGAGTGCGTCGGCTGTCGGATCGGCTGCCGTGTCGGACGCGGGGTCGACGTCGTTCTCAGCAGCGCGGTCGGCGGCGCGTACAAACAACGTGAGGGCGGCGGCGCTTCGGCCGAACGTGCCCGTGACGACGACGCGATCGCCCAGTGTTGCACCCGACCGAAACACGGGGTCGATCACATCGCCGATCGCGGTCGTTGCCACGGTAAACTCGCTGTGCGTGTCGAGGTCGCCGCCGACGTATTCCGCATCGACCGCCGCACAGACATCGCGTGCACCCGTGACGAAGTCGGTGAGCGCCGCGGCGTCGAACGCGGTGTCGGCGTAGGCGGCGACCGCCGCAGTCGGCGTTGCACCCATCGCCGCCAGATCCGACAGCGACGCGCCAACCGACCGCCAGCCGGCGGTGTAGCGGGTTGTGCCGGCGGGAAAGTCGGTGGTCTCGTGGAGCATATCGGTCGTGATCGCGGTGCCGTCGATCACCGCGGCGTCGTCGCCGGCGTGCGCGAGCGTGTTCGAGAGGAGATCCAGCGCCGCGCGTTCATCCATTGGGTACCGTTGTGTCGGGGCAGCCAAAAAGCCTGTATGGTTGTCGCTGCGTACCGCCGGGAGCGACCCTGCTGTGCGCTCGCGCGACAGCGGCAAAACCGGCGTGCGTGACACGCCCGCATACGCCGTACGTCGGCAATACGATGGGTTTAAACACGCCAACACGGAATACGCCCCTATGGTAACTCTCTACGACGTTCCGGCCGACGAGTTCATCGAGGCGCTCGCCGACCGGCTCGACGAGCGACTTGCGGCTCCCGACTGGGTCGAGTACACAAAAACGGGCCACGACCGCGAACTGCCGCCACAACAGGACGATTTCTGGGCGGTCCGCGGCGCGAGCCTGTTCCGCAAAGTCGCCATGCGCGGCCCCGTCGGTGTCGAACGACTCGCCACCGAGTACGGCGGCACCAAGGGCGGCTCGAACCGCTATGCCGTTGCCCCCGCTCGCCACGTTGGCGGCTCGAAGAAGATCATTCGCGAGCTCCTGATCCAGCTCGAAGACGAAGGGCTCCTCCAGACCGCTCAGGGCGAAGGACGCCGAACAACCGCCGACGGCGACGCGTTCCTCGATGAGGTTGCCCTCGAGGTCTTCGAATCACTCGATCGACCGGAACTCGAACGCTACGCGTAATCCCCGTCCGAAACCGTTTTTGGGGCTGCACAACGACAGCACAGTATGAGCAACAGCCCCGACGACGACCGGCTCGAACGGCTTCGCGAGGAGAAACGAAAGAAGCTCGAAGAACGAGCGCAGGGCGGCGAGGGCAGCCAAGACGAGACACAGCAGGCGGCCAAAGAACAGGCGGAAGCCCAGAAACAGGCGTTGTTGAAACAACACTTGACCGATGGCGCACGCCAGCGGCTCAACGCCGTCCAGATGTCGAAGCCGCAGTTTGCCGAACAGGTCGAACAACAGATCGTCGCGCTCGCCCGAAGCGGCCGGCTCAACGACCGCATCACCGATGACCAGATGAAGGCGCTGCTCAAAGAGCTCCAGCCCGAATCGAAATCCTTCGACATTCAACGGCGGTAGCAATGGAGTTGGCGTTGCTGTACAGCGGGGGCAAAGACTCCTCGCTCGCCGCGCTCGTGGTCGAGCCGTTTTACGATGTGACGCTCGTGACGACCACGTTCGGGCTGACCGACGACTGGCAGCACGCACGAACCGCGGCCGACGCGCTCGGCTTTTCGTTCGAGACCGTCAATCTCGATCCGGCAGTTGCCGAGGAGGCAGTCGATCGGATGGTGAGCGACGGCTTTCCGCGAAACGGTATCCAGCGCGTTCACGACCACGCGCTCAAAACGGTTGCCGCGCTCGAGTACGACGCGGTCGCCGACGGCACCCGCCGCGACGACCGGGTGCCGACGGTGTCGCGCGCGAGCGCCCAGAGCATCGAAGATCGGTTCGGTGTCGACTACATCGCGCCGCTGTCGGGCTTTGGCCGTCACGCCGTCGACCGACTCGTCGAGTCGAGTTTCGAGGTCGAAGCCGGTCCGAGCGAGTCGGTGCCGAAAGCCGACTACGAGGGCGAGTTGCGCGCGCTGTTGGTCGAAAAATACGGCGAGGAGGCCGTTGACACGGTGTTTCCCGCACACGAACAGACCTACGTTCACGGGCGGCGATGACGCCGCTGTCGACGGACACCGCCGTCGCAACGCGGCGGTGAGCGTCACACACCAACCCATCGGCACTATCCACCACTCCCCATGTTCGACCCGCTCGTTGAACTCGCGCTCGCCGTGTTGTTCGCCGTCGGTCTGCCAGCGATGTTCGTCCTGTTCGTGCTCAAGGGCGCGATCGTCGGCAAACCGCTGCCCACGTCGGTGTTGCTACCAGGCTACATTCTGGCAACATCGCCGTCGACCACGACGATCGTGCTTGCGATTGCAGTCGCCTCGGGTGGCTACGTCTGTGGACAGCTCCTGATCTATCTGCTCGCCGCACAGTACGGACTTGAGACGCTCCAATCGAACCGGTGGCTGTCGTTTACCGACGCGCAGATCGAGCGCGCTGACGACCTGTTTGAGCGCTACAGCGGTCCGGGCGTGTTCGTGACCAACCTGCTGCCGTACGCCGGCACGTTCATCGTGATTCCCGCGGGGCTGGCCGGCTATCCGATCGGTCGGCTCGCGGTCTACGCGCTCACCTCGACCGTGCTCAACTACGTGCTCATTGTCTGGTTCGTCGTGGGGTCGGTCGGGTTGCTGGCAGGCTGATGCTGGCCAGTGGTCGTCACCAATATAACTCGTGGGTTGCGTCGACGACGCTGATGTGCTACATCGACACCACCAGAGAACCGGCACGGAGCGCGCAACCGAACCGTTCATCACACCAGTAGTACTCAGTTCACGAAATGACCGCTGGGATCGGGTTTGCAATTGTTGCAGCCCTGATCTGGGGGGTCTACCTGTTTTATCTCAAGCGGATGTTCGTCGACTACCCGGCCTCGACGCTGACGGTGCTGATCAACGTGTTCGCGCTCATCTGGTACGGGCCGCTCGTCGGCTACTCGCTCGGTGTCGACGGCGTCACGACGGCCCTGTCGGTGTTCGAACTTGCACATCTCGGCATTCTTGCGCTGACGGCAGTCACGATTGCGGCCGCGATGGTCACCTTCCTGCGAGCGTTGGGAATCGGCGACGTCTCGTACGTCGCGCCGATCAACAAGATCGTTCCCGTGTTCGTGTTGCCGATCGAAGTGGTCGTGTTGGGCCAGTTTCTCACCCCGTTGCAGGTCGCCGGCGTCGTCGTCGCCACCATCGCGATCTACGTGGCGAACTTTCAGGGCGGTGCGCTGACCGAACCGCTCCGCCGCATCGCTCACTCGCGAGCGGCCCAACTCGCGCTCGTGAGTGCGTTCTTTTTCGCCGTGAGCGACGTGGGCAAACGGATTGCACTCCAAGAGCTCGCGATTCCGGCCACGCTGTGGGTGCCGCTGTTGCTCGGGAGCGTCGTCGTTATTCTTGCACCATTCGCGCCACGGTCGGTGCCAGCGATGAACCGACTGGAGGTGGGAAAGTTGGCCGGTGCCGGCGCGTTTGTTGCGGCTGGCGAGCACGTGACTACGCTGGCGTTCGCGTTGATTCCGGCCAGCATCGCCTCACCAATCGTGAACACGCAAGCGATTATTGCGGTCTTGCTCGGCGGACTCATTCTCAAAGAACGGTATTTCCGCATTCGGATCGTGGCGGCCGTGCTCGCGGTGATTGGCGTGACGATGATCGCCATTTAACCGGGAAGTCCGACGCGCCGACTGAACGAAACCGACGAGTCGACGCTGGTGGTGTTGACGGCGACGCCTCCCGGCGAGTTGGTGCGGCGTTGTCGACGCGGACGATCGCGTACCGTCGGCCTGAAAGGAAGACAGATATAGCCGCACTCCCAACAGAGAGCGTGTCAACGACGCTCGTTTCCGTGCGATATCCGCTGACTGCGGATAGTCATCGGACGATTCGTCGCGGCGTCGATCATCTCGAAGACGACGGCGACTCGCTGATTATTCTCCATGTCAGGCTCATTCAAAATGGCGACAAACTCACGCGGCGCGCCCTGCGCGAAGCGGTCGAACGCGAAGTCGGTACAATCCCGGCACACTACGTTGTTCGGCAGGGCTACGTGCTCGAGGAGGCAATTATCGACGAAGCCGCCAGACAGCGCGCCGTCCGCGTGATCGTCGGGAAAACCAAACGCGGGCGGATTCGGCGACGATTCGGCCAACTGCTCGGCTTGTACCCGGACCTCGAAACCGAACTGGAACGGAACCTCAGTACAACGCTCGAAGTCGTTGAGTGAATCCGAAGGCGAAACATTATACCCACACTAGCATCTGTAAGGTGTAATGAATACGGCTGTGGTTGACTCGCTCATGGCACTCCCAACGGCGATTCAGATCGCCGCGATTCTCGTGGTTTCGATCATCGCCGCGAAGGTGATCAATGAACTGGGGTCGGTAGCGATTCAGCGGGCGGGACGGTTCGGAAGCCATGAGTACGACCGCTTGCTAATCGAAGAGATCCACGTACCGCTGTACGTGTCGGTGTTTCTCGCCGGTGTGTATCTGAGCGTACAACTTATTCCGGATTTCGTGGTGCAGTTCTACATCGAGTCGGCGGCCGTTACGATTATTATCGTCGTGTGGACCTCGGCGGTTATCCGCCTTGGAACCCGGCTCATCGGCGCTACCAACGACAGACCGGCCGGTCGGAATATCACGCCGATTTTCAAAAATCTATTCACGTTTTTCGTCATCTTGGGCAGTTTCTTTCTGCTCTTGAGCGTCTGGACGATCGACATCACACCCTTGCTCGCCTCGGCAGGAATCATCGGGATTATTCTCGGGATTGCCGCCCGTGACTCGCTCGGGAACTTTTTTGGCGGCCTTTCGCTGTATCTCGACAAAACGTACAAAATCGGCGATATGATCCAGTTGGGAACGGGCGAGCGCGGAACCGTACTCGATATGAGCATTCGAAGCACGACGATTTTGACCCGGGACAACATCGCAGTGACGATTCCAAATGCCGAAATGAACTCGACACAGATAATCAACGAGTCAGCGCCGGTTCGGCGGCGACGAGTTCGTCTCGATGTGGGTGTTGCCTACGGATCGGATCTCGAAACGGTCAAAGAAGCGTTGCTTGCGGCGGCAGCAGCAGAGGAAACAATCGTGCTCGATGCGCCGTCGCCGGCGGTCAGATTTCGGGAGTTCGCCGATTCCGCCATCGTCGCCCAACTACAGGTGCACATCGAACACCCCTCCCTGCGCGGGCGAACGCGACATCGACTCATCGAGCGGATCGACCAACAGTTCCGCGAGAACGACATCAAAATCCCGTTTCCGCAGCGCGAACTGTCGTTCTATGAGTCCGAAAATACGGTTCGCGTCGACCACGTTGATCCCGTCCAAGTGCCCGACGATGGTGTCGACCAGGTGCCCGACGATGGTGTCAGTCAGCCGGGTGGGTCACCCGATCGAACCGAGACACGTAACCGCTGAGTGTCCGAGGCTGTTGTGGGACACGGTAAAATACCAACTCGCCCCGGAGAGCCACATAAACGACAAAGTATACGCGTGTACAGAACAGTTGGCCGGGAGTTGGAAACAAACGCGTAATGCGTACATTTTTTGGGGTGTGTGATAACCATTCCAGCATGAAAGCGCAAATCAAAACTGCGATGAACCGAGCAAAGTACGCAGCTGTCGGTGCGGCGATCGGTGCGGCCGTTGGTGGACTGGTGAGTCGGCAGGGAGCGAGCACCGGCGGCGCAGTCGGTGGCCTGGTCGGCGCGACGCTCAGCGAGCTGCGGTCGGGCGAGTCCGCGGCGTTCGCGAAAGTGAAACAGAAACTCCCCGTGTCTGAGTAAGCGTCTCGTCGAGGGGTACGAACGGGTTGCTGAGTTGAGAGTGTCGGCCAACTGAGCCCACTGCGGCCCGACTCCGATCGGCAGCCCGCGGTAGCCCGTTCGACTGTCGACGACCAAAGGACAGCTTTCAAGCGCGGCTGCCGCGAATCGCCGGATATGTACGACCGACTCAAAGGCTTTCGCGATTTCTACCCCGACGAGATGTCGGCCCGACGCGAGGTCGCCGACACCGTCGAGGCGGCCGCCGCACGCTATGGCTTTCGCGAAATCGGCACCCCGACGCTCGAAGCAACCGAGCTCTACACCGACAAATCCGGTGACGAGATCGTCGACCAGCTGTACAATTTCACCGACAAGGGTGGCCGCGAGGTGACGCTCACACCCGAACTCACGCCGACGGTTGCGCGGATGGTCGTCGCAAAAAGTCAGGCGCTCTCGAAGCCGATCAAGTGGTACTCGACACGCCCGTTTTGGCGCTACGAACAGGTCCAACAGGGTCGTTTCCGGGAGTTCTACCAGACGAACGTCGACCTCTTCGGTTCGAGCGAACCCGCGGCCGACGCCGAGATTCTGGCGTTCGCTGCGGACGCGCTCACCGATCTGGGACTCGATGGCGACGATTTCGAGTTCCGCGTCTCGCACCGCGACCTCCTGGGTGGCCTGCTCGATGCGTTCGATGCCGATGTCGACACCGAAGCGGCGATTCGGGCAGTCGACAAGCGCGACAAAATCGAGGACGCGGAGTATCACGCGCTCCTCAACGATGCCGGACTCCGCTACGATCAGGCCGAAACGTTCGATGAGCTGCTCGGCACCGACGACCTCTTGGATCTCGTCGCGTTCGCCGAAACCGACCGCGTTGCCGACGCGGTTGCGAATCTCGAAAACGTCCTCGACGCCGCGGAGGACTTCGGCGCTCGGGAGTACTGCACCGTCTCGCTCGAAACCGCCCGCGGACTCGACTACTACACCGGCGTCGTGTTCGAATGTTTCGACTCGACAGGTGCGGTGTCGCGGTCGGTGTTCGGCGGCGGTCGCTACGACGACCTGATCGAGAGCTTTGGTGGCCAACCGACCCCCGCAGTCGGCGTTGCCCCCGGCCATGCCACCCTGCAACTGCTGTGCGAACGCGCCGGCGTCTGGCCCGACGGCGTACCGGCGACCGACTACTACGTGCTCAGCGTTGGCGATACCCGCGCAGTCGCCGCCGAAGTCGCTCAACAACTGCGCAACCGCGGCCACGTCGTCGAGAGTGACATCTCGGATCGGAGTTTCGGCGCACAGATGGGCTATGCCGACTCGATCAACGCCGAAACGGTTGTCATCGTCGGCGAGCGCGACCTCGAAAACGGCGACGTGACGATCAAAGATATGCGGACGGGTGAGCAGACGACCGCCCCGATTGACGGCTTCCCCGGCGACCTCGAACGGCCAACGTTCGAGGATTGGGAGTAAGCCGGGCCAACGCGGTCGAACGAACGCGCTTTTACCACGCGAGGAATACTAGCCGCATAATGATTTTCGAGACGCTCCCGTCGGCCCCCCGCGCCGACGAACTCATCGACAAGGCCTTCTCGCGGGCCGCCCGCGCGGGGCGAGCGAAGTCCACGATGGAGGCCCAACAGTCGATGCTCACGATTGCGGTCAACATCACCTCCGACAACCTCGAGAACGTCGTCACCGCGTGGCCGGATTTCGATTACGTCGATCCCTTCTACTACGAACTGGCCGACGCTATCGTCGACGTCGACGAACTTCGCCAGTCGCTCTCGGAGGTAATGTGGGCAAGCAGACAGATCGAAGAAATCGGCCGGGAGTACCAGCCGAAACTCCGCCGAACCGATCCCGAAACGGCTCGCAAGCACCGCAAGCAGGCGTTTGCCCGGATTGCCGACATCATGGACGAAATCGCCGACGACCTGCTGGCGGTCGGCGAGGCCCGCGACGCGCTCAAGAATCTGCCCGATATCCGGCCCGACGAGCCAGCCATCGTGATCGCCGGCTACCCGAACGTCGGCAAATCATCGTTCGTCAACCACGTGACCAACGCCCGAAACGAGATTGCCGAGTATCCGTTTACGACGAAAGGCGTCCAGATCGGGCACATCGAGCGCAACCACATCCGCTACCAACTCATCGACACACCCGGCTTGCTCGACCGCCCGGAAGCCGAGCGCAACGACATCGAGCGCCAAGCTGTCGGCGCGATCGAGCATCTCGCCGACGCAATCTTGTTCTTTGTCGACGCCTCAGGCGACTGTGGCTATCCGCTGGACGTTCAGTTGGAGCTTCGTGACTCGGTTGTCGCCCGCTTCGCCGAGCGCGACATTCCCGTGTTGACGATCGCAACGAAGAGCGACCGGTCGACCGACGTCGACGCCGACGCCTACATGAGTGTGACTGAAAACGAGGGTGTCGAGGACGTCCTCGATCTGGCGATCGATGCGATCGGATTCGAACCCGAGCTGCCCTCCCGAGAGGGTTCGTAGCGCGATAGGTCGACGGCGAAATCACTCGGCTGTTTGTGAAGCCGGCTCCGTGAGCCACAATCCGACGGCACCGACTGCACCAACAGCCATCGAGGCGGCAAGCAAGCCGAACGCAACGCGAAACGTCGAACTGTCGGCGACAACGCCCACGATCAACGGTGAGAGCGCGCCCGCGCTCATCAGGAGCGTTCGAACAATCCCCAGCCCGCCGCCCGACAGTCGAGCCGGGAGCAACTCCATGAGGTACGCGCCACGAACCGGCTGGATGCCGTGCGCCCCGACGCCCAACAGGAAAATCAGTGCGCCGATGGCGACGACCGGAAGCGCCGGCAACACCACGAGGGCCCACAGGGAAACAGCGCCGAGTGCGGCGGTCGACGCGATAACCGGCAGCCGGCCGATTCGATCCGAGAGGTCGCCCGTTACGAGTTGGACGAACGTCGCCCAGAAGAACAACGAGTACAACACGCCCGCGGCGGCGGTCGTCACGCCGAACTCGCTGGAAAGATACAGCGGAAGAAACGCGACCGCTCCGTTGTGGGCGAACGAAACGCTCGCGGTCACCAACACGAACACGCTGAACCGTCTGGCCCCGAACAACACCACATACTCACGCAGACCCGGCTCCAGTTGCGAGTCGTTAGCGGCGTCGTCGGTCTGGCCGACGTGAGTGGTGTCGGTCGTAAACCGGCCACGGAACCGGAGCGCAAACGCAACCGCAAACACGGAGAGCGCCACACCGGTCAACAGGAAAATCACGCGCCAGTCGCTGCCGGGAAGCCACCCGAGTAGCCAGCCAACCGCTGGCGGAGCCGACAGGACGACAACGACAACCGTGGGCGCGGCCACGCCGCCGAACGCACCGAGCGTGTCGTGTGCGCCGAGTGCCCGCCCCGTTCGGGCGGGGTAGACGCGGGCGATGAGCCGCACAGCCACCGTTTTGTGAAAGCCCGTGCCGAGCCCGATCACGAGCATGGCGACCACGAGCACAACAAACGGCGAGGGGACAACGAGCGCAAACGCACCCAACGCGGCGATAGACGCACCGGCGACGACGACACAGACCGAGCCGAAACGGTCGGCCAGAACGCCGCTTGGAAACTGCATCGCCGCATACACCAGCATGAAGCCCGTGAACGCCGCGCCGACGACCGCGTTGCTGACGGCGTACGTCGACTGGATCGTCTCGAACAGCGGTGGAAACGCGTACCGAACGAACTTGCCGAGAAACCAGATGCCGGAGACCAACACCAGCACGTCGTAGGCGGCAAATCGCCGGAGATCCATTGCAGATGATGAGTCGTTCCCAATATAAACCGATGACTATCGGACTGCCGCAGTCATTGACGCTGGGGAGTCTTGTCGTCTACGGTGGAGGGGGGGTCAGTCGGAGACGGTGGGGTGCCCAGTTGGCTGCGCGGAGGTCACTGACGATGCTCAGCGGTCGGCGTCCGGCTGCAGCCGGGCAAGCACCGGAATTGCGTCGAGTTGTTCGGTAGAGAGCGCCGGCCAGTCGATGCCACTGGGTCGTTGGTGCGGTGCGTCGGCTGCGGTGGTGTGAATGGTCTCTGTTGGCGTCACGATTCGGTCCAGCGGCACGTCGTGGGCCGCGGGCGTGATTTCGCCGTCGTCGACGACCTGTATGTCGTGGACCGTCGTCGCCACCGTGGTGTCGTCGACGCGGTCGAACTCGCTGAGCACGCCGAACTCGAGGTCGCTGTAGCCCTCGCCCTTGCCGACCCGGTTGCCAGCGCGGTCGACGGCGACGCTGCCGGCAACGATCAGATCGATGTGCGGAATTCCTTCGGGGTCGACGCCGACGCCGTATTTCGAACAGCCCGAAACGGTGGTTGCGGCGTCGATGTCGTCGATCTCGGCGGGGTCAAGCCGTAAAAACGGCTGTGGGTCGCGGAGTCGCGG
>SL_4KL_010_BRINEDRAFT_10001213_pt1 | contig 14180 bp, 15 predicted proteins | sample SodLak_010_BRINE_2_FD_10664 | JGI IMG/M metagenome (IMG submission 10664)
AGATACTGCGGTGGTTTTTGGGACGACGCCACTACAGGTCCAAGTCGACCCACTCATTTTTGTGAGCGTTTCTGTTGTGCTCTTTTTTGTTGCTGCGTTGTTTGGCCCGCTGCTGTTGCTCCGCTTCCGTGATGCCCGTCCCCCAACTGCTCCTGAGCGTGGTATTATTGATGATCTGCTCATCGCCTCCGAGTTTACACCTGCAGCATATCGTGTCGTTGAGACGATCGGTGAGCATTCGATCACGCTTTCGATCCGCGGACCACCTGGGCGCCGATATCTTATCGTCTCCGATTATGTTATCCAAGAGCTTGATTCCGATACTGCAGCCGCGCTCTTGGCTGCTGAAGCGGAACGTGCGCGGCTCTTTTATTTGGAGTACCGAATCGTTGCTGCCGGCTCCGTGCTCGGCATTGCGACCGCAATGTTCGCTGGCTGGTTGAGCTTTAGCGATGGGCTGTTTATTCTTGCAGTTGCTGCGCTTGCGCTATTTTGGATCGGCCGGCAGTTTCAGTTTCGCGCTGATCGAAATGCGGCAGACAAAGTCGGCCCGAACGAACTCGCAGATGCATTTGAGCAGGTTGCAGACTTACGGGGTGTTACGCCAGAACAGGCAAGTTGGACGACGTGGGTTGAGATTCAGCCACCGCTCGGACAACGAATAACACGGCTCCGTAACCACGCAAAGTAGCGCTTTTTAGCCTAGTCCGGCCGAGCATACAAGCTTGCAGTCCCGATGCATAGAATCCCGAAGACGAACGAGAGGAGTGCGATCGTTGAGGAGATCGATACCAGAAGGGAGACAGGCCCAAACGCAACCGCTGCAAAGCCAGGAAGCATAATCGCCAGAAAGATCGCACAGATACCGATCATTGCGAGATCGATCGGCCGTTCAACAATCGACAGTGAGCCAAACAGCGGGACGAGCCACGCGGCTCCCAGCGGCTGTGTTCGCTCGTAATCGGTATCTTGCGGGGGAATGAGCGTCCATGACTCGCTGTGTTCTCGTGCCAACACCCGTTCGCCAACAATATAATCGATCGAGGCTGCACTGTAGCCCAGCGATCGAACCAACCGAATAAATGAATTCTCATCAAACGTTTTCGGTGTCGGCCAGGGATACGTTGTCTCAGTACGTTTGCCTGTGGGAAGCGCAAACGAAACAATGACCTCCTCACCGTCTCGCTGCCAGCCGGTGATTTCAGCTGTTACCCAGCCACCTTTGTGGGTGTGCTCCTCAAGCAGATACAACTCTGTGGTGTCATCGATCGTCTCCGGCTCTCGACTTGCAAATGCTCCATGCCGATCGCTCGAAGTCATCAACAAACCATTCGAGGTCAATACGCTTGAGTATGCGGATGTTTCACATAGCCTGAGTATCCGCGACGGTGATCACAGAAAGTCGGTGCATTGAGAACGGCTGCAAAACAATGGCGTGTATGGATACGTACTGTCTCAGCGGTGGGTTGGTTCTCACACCGGAGTTGGACGTTATTTCGGCGAATGTTGTAGTCGATCGGGATTCAGGAACCATTGAATCAATCTCACCAGATGCGAGCGCGCCTGAGATGATTGATATTTCAGGTTGTCTCGTTACCCCCGGGCTTGTGAATGGGCACTGTCATGGGGCGATGACACTGCTTCGTGGCTATGCCGATGATAAACCGCTCGATGCATGGCTCAGAGAGGATATTTGGCCCGTTGAAGCCGAGCTCACGCCCGAAGACATCCGTGTTGGAACCGAACTGGCAGCGGTTGAGATGATCCGATCGGGTGTCACTGCGTTTGCAGATATGTACTTTGCCGTGGATGAGGTCGCCTCAGTGGTTGATACAGCAGGGCTTCGTGCTCGGCTCGGCCACGGTGTTGTGACGGTTGCAAAAAATGAGGCGGATGCGTGGGACGATCTCGAAGAGAGTTTTGACGTTGCAGCCTCGCTTTCCGGTCGTGCAGACGGCCGTATCCAAACCGCAGTCATGCCACACAGTTTGACCACTGTTGGCGAAGCGTACCTACAAGCAGTCGCTGACTGGCTCTCGGAGGCGGATGCAGAGATCGGCCTTCACCTGCATGCAAACGAGACTACCGATGAGGTTGCGCCGATCGTCACAGAGCGAAATATGCGGCCGATCGAATACGCATCCGAGCTTGGACTCCTCGGTGAGAACACGTTCCTCGCACATGGTGTTCACCTGGATGCAACCGAAATCGAACTCCTTGCAGAGACAGACACACGCGTTGTTCACTGTCCAGCCTCGAATATGAAGCTCGCAAGCGGAATTGCTCCAATTCAGGAGCTCATTGACGCCGGTGTAACGGTCGGTCTCGGCACAGACGGTGCGGCCTCGAATAACGATCTGGACGTGTTCGACGAGATGCGTGATGCAGCGATGATCGGCAAGCTTGCCAATGGCAATGCTGAAGCAGTCACTGCAGCGTCCGCAGTTCGGATGGCAACCTCGTGGGGCGCAGAGGCGATCGGACTTCCCGGTGGACAGCTCAGAGAGGGCGGTGTTGCTGACCTTGCCGTGATCGATTTCGACGCTCCACATCTCACACCGGCACACGACTATGTAAGCCATCTTGCGTATGCCGCTCGTGGTTCGGATGTTCGACACACAATCTGTGATGGGCAGTTCCTCATGCAGGACGGGGCGCTCCAGACGCTTGCTGAAGCGTCAATTCTGGACGAGGCCGCTGACGCGGCAGTGTCGCTTGTCGATCGGGCAACCAACTGAAAACAGTATCCTGCTTCGGTAGCGTTTTGGGTTCACTACCCAAAGATGTAGCTATGAGTGAAACCGCGTACCCACCTGTCTCAAAACATCTCGACGATGTCGAGGCTGCACAGACAGAGGGCCGACGGAAAATGGATTGGGCACTTCAGCATATGCCGATTTTGCAGGCGCTTCGATCGGAGTTTGAAGCCGAACAGCCGCTTGCAGGCGAGCGCGTCGGCATGGCAATGCACGTCGAAGCAAAAACGGCAAACCTTGTCGAGCTGCTTGCACTGGGTGGGGCAGAGGTCGCAATCACCGGCTGCAATCCGCTTTCAACACACGACGATGTAAGTGCTGCATTGGATGCACACGAAAACATCACCTCTTACGCTGTCCGTGGTGTCGATGATGAGGGATACTACGACGCGATCGACTCGGTTATTGATCACAACCCAACGATCACCGTCGATGATGGCTGTGATATGATCTTCCGTATCCACGAGGAGTACCCCGAACTTATTGAGACGATCATTGGTGGCTGTGAGGAGACGACAACTGGTGTTCACCGCATCCGTGCGATGGAGCGCGACGGCGCACTCAAATACCCTGTGTTCGCTGTCAACGACACCCCGATGAAGACGCTGTTCGACAACGTTCACGGCACTGGTGAGTCCTCGCTTGCAACGATCGCAATGACGACGAACCTCTCATATGCGGGCAAAAATGTCGTTGTTGCAGGCTTTGGCTACTGTGGGAAAGGTGTCGCAAAGAAGGCTGCCGGCCAGAACGCCAACGTGATCGTCACTGAGGTTGACCCACGGAAGGCGCTTGAGGCACACATGGAAGGATACGACGTGTTGCCGATGAGCGAGGCTGCTGGCAAAGCAGATCTAATTATCACAACGACCGGTAACCGAGACGTTGTTGTTGAGGAGCACTTCACCGAAATGAAAGATGGCGTCCTCCTCGCCAACGCAGGCCACTTCGACATTGAGCTCGATCTTGAAGCACTGAGCGAGCTTGCGGTCGATGCGTATGAAGCACGAGACGGCGTTGATGCGTACGAACTTGAAGATGGCCGTCGGCTCAACGTCCTTGCAAAGGGTCGACTTGTGAATCTTGCCAGTCCGATCGCACTTGGGCATCCGGTTGAAGTGATGGATCAATCGTTTGGTGTCCAAGCAGTGTGTGTCCGTGAACTCGTCGAAAATACGGCTGCATACGATGCCGGTGTGCACGACGTTCCTGATGACCTTGACAAAGAGATCGCATCGATTAAACTCGACGCAGAGGGTGTGTCTCATGATTCACTCTCGGATGAGCAAATCGACTATCTCGGCAGTTGGGATCACGGAACATAACGCGGCAGCACACCACAGATGGTTTTCAAATCTATTTAACGTAACAAATACTTATTAGTTCACAGCCTACTCTTTTCACGAATGACCGACGACGAAATGACGATCCATGTTCTCCACGTCGATGATGAGCCGATGGTGTTGGAGATCGTCGAGTCAATGCTTACTCGATACAGCGATCGATTCATCATGACGAGTGCAACAACTGCAGCCGAAGGGTTGTCGGTGCTTTCGGATCCAACTGTGTCGATCGATTGTATTGTCTCAGATTACGAAATGGACGGGATGAGTGGATTAGAACTGTTGCACGTCCTCCGAAGCGGTGGTGATGAAACACCGTTTATTCTGTTTACCGGCCATGGCTCAGAGGAGACTGCGAGTGACGCGATCGCAGCTGGTGTTACAGACTATTTACAAAAACAAACTGGTACTGACCACTATACTGTCCTTGCAAACCGGATTATCAACGCAGTTGAGCAGTACCGAACTCAGTCTCGACTCAAACAGAACCAACAGGAATCGAAAGCCATTCTGGATCTTGCCCCGATGATGGTTTTTGTCGGTCAGGACGGCCGATTTGTATATGTAAATGACGCAGCTGTTGAACTGACTGCTGCTGAATCACAAGAGTCGCTCCTTGGAACCGCGATTGTCGAATGGTTCCACCCGTCTGATCGAGAGACCATTCAATCAAACATTAATCCAGTTGAAACTGGTGAGAGACAGGTCCGCCGAAGCAAGCGGACACTTATCACTGCCGATGACACTGAAGTCCCTGTTGCGGTCACATCGCGAGGAATCACATATGGTGGCCACCCATCAGCACTTGCGATTGTTCAAGACCGGCGTGCTGAACACGAAAAGCAAGCGCAACTTAAACGTCATCGAGAGAAGCTAAGTGCACTGCACACCGCTGCAGAGCAGTTTATGACCGCAACGAATCCACAGATGGTATATGATCGGGCAATCGAAGCTGCAGAGCGTATCCTTGCATTCGATATCTGCACGATCAATATTGCAGAGGGTGAGTACCTTCCACGGAAAGCAACATCAACCGGTATTCCATTGGTTCGCAACGAGCCAAAGACCGTTACCGATGGGATTGCAGGCAAAACATATCAGACTGGTGAGTCGTTTCTGATCGCGGACCTTTCCGAGGAGCCAGATGCCCAGCCAACTGACAATTTCCAATCAGCTCTTAGTGTCCCTATTGGGGGACGAGGTGTATTTCAGGCTGCGCGACGAGGCCCAGAGCGGTTTTCTGATGCGGATCTCGAACTCGCTGAGCTGTTAGCAATGCATGTGCAGATCGCTGTTGATCGAGTTGAGCATGAAACAACGCTTCATGAGCAAAATGAACAGCTCCAGCAGTTTGCAACCGCAATTTCGCACGATATGCGTAATCCACTATCAATTATTCAAGGTGCTGTCAACACTGCAACAAAAACTGACGACAGTTCATCACTGGCCGCCGCAGGCCGGGCCGCCGATCGGATGGACTCGCTCATCGATGACATTTTATTCCTCACTCGTCGCGGTGAGTGGGTCACACGTCGTTCACCGGTTTCTCTGCAATCTATTCTCACCGCTGCCTGGGGGCAGACTGGTGCACAGAGCTCAGCAACGGTTACTTTCGACCTCCCGCCTGAGATGACCATCTCTGCTGATGCGCCTCGACTCCAACAACTCTTTGAGAACCTCTTTGCAAACAGCCTTGAGCACGTTGGAACCAACTGTTCGATTACGGTCTCAGTGACAGAGACGACGATCAGGGTTACAGATGACGGTGATGGATTTCCGGAGGAAAACGTGTTTGATCTTGGCTACTCCGGTTCCGAAACTGGGTCGGGACTTGGGCTCTCTATCGTTCACTCGATCGCAACCGGCCATGGATGGGATGTCTCGATTGACCACTCCACAGCAGGTGGAACGGTTGTTATTACGGATATCGACTCGCTCTCGGCCCCAAATGCGCCACGAGATCGCCCATCCTGATGACTCTCATGATAGCCGACCTTTTATTGGCTGCGGCGATAGGCGAGGTATGCACGCACAAACTCGGGTTCAGGAGGTGTCCTAACGGTGGCGAACTCGAAAGGCGATCGACGTGAACGAGAGCTCGTAAACCGGCTTGATGAGCGTGGCTTTGCAGTCATGCGGGCACCCGCAAGCGGTGGGGCAACGCAACGAGAGCTGCCAGATGTGTTAGCGGGCGATGGGTCGACGTTTTATGCGATCGAAGCAAAAGCAAGCAGTGGTCGACCGATCTATCTCTCCGGTGAAGAGATTGAAGCACTCATCTATTTTGCGCAAAACTTCGGTGCGAAGCCGTTGGTTGCAGCGAGATTTGACCGTGAGCAGTGGTACTGCTTCCACCCTGCGGACCTCTATCAAACTGCCGGTGGTAACTATCGAGTTAAAAAAGAAACTGCGATCGAATCGGGGACGCCTCTTGCTGAACTCTCAACAGCGTCAACCGATACCGACCACTCTGTCAGAGATGTCCTTGTTGCTGTCGAACAGGGGCTGCTCACCGTTGATGAAGCGACAGAGATGCTTTGATCTCCTCAGAAATCGTGAAAAAACGGTTTGTGGGTAGCGCTCGGCTGTTGTGGTATATGGTTTCGATTTGGTCACGGCGGACTGTACTTGCTCTCTGCGGTGGATTCGTTGGTATTGGTGGGTGCCTTCGGCAACAGACCGCGCTCTCAAGACCGATCGACATACATGTGTTCAACCACGCTGATGAAGAGCGGCGTATAGAAGTCGAAATTAGCACCGTCGATGCGACCATTCGGTATGCTGAGCGGCTTACACTGACACCGGGAGAGACCTACATTGAAGCTGACATTCTCTCACAACAGGACCGATATACAATTACGGTACGTGGGCCTGATACTGATGACACCGTTTTTCGCTGGGAAGCTGCAAATGAAACGTTCTGCGATCGAATCGAAGTTCATGCGGATGGGAGCGATCGACTCGCTGTGACTGTGCCTCGATGTTTCGATCACGAAGAGCGCGACGGTTCGTAACTAACGCCCGGATACCGCATCGCTCGGCGCGCGTCACTGAAGCGCTGGATGCGTGAGGCCGGAAATCCATATCGTGGTGCATCCTCAATTGACTGATGCGGGCCAACCGATCGCGCATAGGTTGCAAGAATAACTGGCTCGTGATCTCCATAGGCTGCATTTGATGGGTAGGCGGCGATCGGTGTCCCATCCGCTGTTTGGTACACATCTGCCCGAAACGGTGTTATTGCGATGATAATTAACGTGGCGTTGGTCTCTCGATCGCGAACAAACTCACCGCTGTCAGGGTGGTGGTCTTTACAAAGGCCCGGCTGGCTGTTGTCCTCGATCGGTGCTGCACAGACAGCACAAAATCGATCGGCTGTTTGCAGGGTCCCATACACAAGCTCCCATTGCACGCGATGTTGGTGTTTGCATTTTGTCGATCGAATTGCTGCATCTGCACACGTACAGGTTTCAGCATCTGGATCAACGACATACGTTCCGCCAGTCGTCTCAACAATGAACCGGTCCTCACCAAACCGGCGGATCTGCATTGGCTCTCGCAATGCTTTCTGCATTCGGCTTGGGAGCGCATTTTCGGGCACTTCATGCCGCAACTCCCACACCGTCTCGAGCCCACGTGTTGCTGCTGTATTCATGTTTGTACCTATGTTCCCTGACTGTATGAGGTCATCTCTCCCGCCCAGTATCTGTTATCAATACGGTCGCTAATTGGCACTCCCGCGTTTCGAAGTTCTTTTGACCTGCGCGAACGGACGGCTGAGCATGGAATTCGATGCGGAGCTCCTCCGACAGATCGGTGTTTCTATGGGTGCGGCTGGTATCTTTTTGGCTGCACTGTTGGCGATCGGTGCGGCGGAGAACGGCGCTGATGGACTCTCTGCAGACGGCGCACTCGCAATGGTTGGGGCGCTTGTTGGCTTTGTCCTTTTGATGGCAATTCTCGGCGCCTACCTCTCACGAAAGTAACGTTATTGGACCGAGCACGACGAGGCTCGTTGTATGTTTGACCCACTCATTGATGGCGCGTTCTCACTGCTCCTTGCTGTTGGACTTCCGGCGCTCTTTCTCCTGTTCGTTTGTAAAGGGGCGATCATCGGCAAACCGCTTCCAACAAGTGTCTTTTTACCAGGATACATACTCGCGGTCTCGACTGACCGGAGACATATCGTTGTGAGCATTACTGTTGCATCTGTCGGCTACGTCTGTGGGCAACTCGTTATTTATTTGCTTTCCCGGCAGCGTGGCTTTGAGGCAATCGACGCACTTCCATACAGTAATCCAACAGAAAAGCAACTTGCACAGGCGGACTACTGGTTTGAGACCTATAGCGGTGCTGGAATCTTCATTACGAACCTCGTTCCATATCTTGGGAGCTTTATTTGTATTCCTGCTGGTATGGCCTCATACCCAATTGGCAGGCTTCTCTTTTGGGCGCTCACCTCAACCGTCCTCAACTACGTCATCATNGTCGGTCTGACGGTTGGCTCATATACACTTGTCTTCGGCTAGCGCCTATGATCGTGTCTCCCGCCAATCAGTCACATCGTCGCGCCGTTGCTCAACCTGTTTTTTGTAATAGGTGAGTGGATCACCGGCCTGTTTCCAATGTTCGTCTTCGTTGTGGCAGATCCCATATGTATTGAGCGTTTCACACGATGGCGGTGGGTACTGTGTGCCTCGGTCATCTTTGAGATACTCGATCTGATATCTGATGCCTTCCGGATCAAGTGAAGATGCGTCACAGAACGCAACAATCTCATCGGCATCCATTCCAATCCCTGTTAGAAATGCCATGAGTGTAAAGCTTTCAACCGGGATAAGCTGTGTCTCATTCTCCGCTTTCTGTAACAGATTTTCGATACACGGTGGAAAGAGCTCTCGGGCGACGAAATCGATTGCCCCAACTGTACTGCGCTGTGAGAGCAACCGGTTGAGATCTGCTAACTCCGCTTCGAGTGCGTCGCTAATCGGATTATTTTCCAGCCCTTCGAATGGCAGCCCTGCTTGTACTTGATTTGTTACGGCTTTTTGAAGCAGTTTCTGTAACTCGTGCCGTTCAACTCTGACCTGCCCGTCTACGAGCTCACGATTGACAAGTTTCCATTTCTCTCTCCATGTGCTAGAAGACAGCTCAAGATATGGACCAACATCAATTCGGAACCAGGCTGGCTCTCGCGGTCCAGTTGTTGGTTCAGGGACAATGACTGCAGAGAGGCCCAACTCACGAAGCAGCCTCTTACGATCGAGACGGACTGTGCTCGTACTCCGGAGTTCATCATCATCGGCTTCGATATCGGTCTGAAGCCGATCGATTGCCGTTTTTGCTTCCGCTTGTGCATATTTTTCAATCGCTGGGGCTGAATTAAGGAGCGACACAAGGATTCGTGCGACCGGATATGAAAGCAGCTCTTGTGTCTCTGTCCATGCGTCGGGCGTTTCAGATCGTGCGGTTCCTTCAAGCAGCGATCGCCTCACACGCTCGTGTGCTCTCTCAACTGCGGGATCCTCAGCTGCAATCAGTTCAGAGAGGTCTACGTCTGCGTCCCGGACAGCATCACGGGCCGCCTCAAAGAACGGGTAGCGGGCGTGAAGCGAGTTCATCAGTTTCAGTTTTGAGGCGAGTTGAATAAGCACGACGGTCCGTCTTCGTGCAAACAGAACCGCACAACTCTTAGCGGATCGGCAACTACTGTTCGATCGTGCCGCGATTTCACTACCCGTGTCCTGGTTGTCGGACCACAAACAGCCTCCACGACGCCTCCTGTCGGTTTGAGGGGACACCGTGGCCCGAAATCGAGAACGCCTACACAGACATCATTGCTGTGCTTACAACGGACGAGATCACGGAAGCCGCGCTCAGAACGGAGGTCCATAGCGACTGGAGCGATCGACACAAAGGCGCATTAGAGACACTCAAACGCGATCGAAGGGTTGAGCAAGACAACGACGGAACGCTTCGGCTACTGACCGCAGCCGAGTACAAAGAACTCGTCTCCGAGCCAACAAACGAGCCAATGCGGACACTGTATGAATACGGGAGCGTCCCCGGCTGTCACGACCATGCGGTGTTTGCAATGATTGCATGGTACGAGATGGTTGGTCTCTCATGGCCCGAAACTCGTGAGAATGTCGTTAATTGGCTTCACTCAAGTGGAACATGGGCCCGTGGCGGGTTTGAGGAGCCGTCTCCGGAAGCGCTTGTCGAGGGGAAGCGCCACGTCTATGAGGCTGGCTACGGCTGGAAACAGGCCGCCCAAGAGGCAAAAGCCGTAATTGACCGATCGAGATAGCACAAACCGCACCACACAGTTAGGCTGTTCGATCTCTGTTATACTGTATGGCTCTCCCCCGTGCTGCAACTGGTGCCACTGCAGCGGTTCCAGCCGGCGATGACACCACCATTGAGAACCCAAAACGGGCGTTGTGGACCGTTTTGCTGATTGTTTTCATCGATCTGCTTGGATTTGGCGTCATTATTCCGATCCTCCCGTTTTATGTCCGAAGCTTTGGCGTGAGCGATCTCTTTATTGGGTTGCTTGCGGCATCCTACTCGATCGCACAGTTTGTTGCTGCGCCAACACTCGGTCGGATCTCAGACTCGCGTGGGCGCCGTCCAGTTCTCATGCTCTCACTTTTCGGAGCCACGATCGCCTGGGTTATTTTTGGACTTGCCGGCCAGATTGATGTTCTCTTCGGGACCACCGCGGCGATCACAACCTTGTTTCTTGCTCGGCTGGTCGCTGGGGCTATGGGTGGCAACATCGCGGCTGCACAGGCATATATCGCAGACATTACTGCACCCAAAGAGCGTGCTGGTGCGCTTGGACTCATTGGCGCAGCCTTTGGTCTTGGCTTTATTTTTGGCCCTGCGATTGGTGGATTCTTCGCAAGCGAGGCGGTCGTTTCGACTGCAGATACGCTCCTCCCCGATGTTATTCCGACAACGCCGTATTCGCTCCCAAGCTTTGCGGCAGCTGCACTGAGTTTACTGAGCCTCCTGTGCGCAGCGATGTTCTTAGAGGAGCCTGATCGCGATCGAAGTAACGACACCTCCGAAACACTTGTTGGCCAGTTTGTGAGTGCCCTCCATAATGAACGGCTCCGTGGACTTGTTGTGGCGTTCTTTTTGCTCTCTGTTGCGTTCTCCGGCGTCCAAGTAATGTTCATCCCGTTCGCAGCAGACAGCTACGGCTATACTGCCGCACAGACTGCACTCTTGTTGTCATATATTGGTGTTCTTGGTGTCCTTAATCAGGGAATCATTGTTGGAAAACTCGCAAAACGTATTTCGCCGCTTCGGATCGCCGTTATTGGTGGAACGTCGCTTGCTCTTGCCCTTGCGACACTTCCTCTTGCCCCACTTGCCAGTGGTGAGTTTGCACGACTCAATTCGATCGCTCCGTGGTTCACACCTGAACTGATTGCACTCCTTGTTGTCCTTGCCGGACTCTCATTCGGTAATGGGTTGCTTAATGTCGCGCTCTCAACGCTCGTGTCGCTCTCAAGCAGTGCTGAACGACAGGGAACTGCTTTTGGTGTTACACAGGGTGCTGGAAGCCTGGGTCGCACTATTGGCCCACCACTGATGGCGTTTCTTTACGCCTTTGTTGCGGGCTGGACACCGTTTGTGTTTGGAGCCGTGCTTCTCATCCCGACCCTGATCGCGGTCATAGCCGGAACGAGTCGGGAACAAACGGGGCTCTCATAACAGGAGGCTCAACACTGCAAGCACGAGGAAAATCAACACGAAGATACGCGCAATCTCCATTGTAATGCCTGCAACACCACTGAACCCGACCGCTGCGGCAACGATCGCTAATACAAAAAAGACGATCGCATACCACAGAAAGCCACTCTGCAACGGCATGAGTCCGAACGCGACTGCGGCACCAACAGACATGATCACACCCTCGCGAGATGGACCACGTCTGCTGTGATCTCTGTAATTGCAGCCGCTTGGAGTGCATATTCGTCGTTACTTTGATCGGTCCATCCACGTTTTGAGAGGAGCCGATCGGTGAGACTTGCATCCGGATCAATATATACGGTCCCATCTTCGACTGCGACAACGTAGCCAACTGTCTCTCTGTCGGCATTTACAACACGCTTTCCGACATCTGACGCAGTCACGGTGGTAGTCATGGAAACGGTGATACCACAGCCACCTGTTTAGTTCTACTTTCAGTTATGGTGAGTACTCTGCAAGCGTGACTGTCTGGAAAATAGTTGCAACGAGGCCTGTCGTTAGTCGCTCTGAATACGTGGTGCGAGCATGTAGGTGACGTGGCCAAGGCCTTCCGCAAACTCATAGTGGAGTTTGACAGGGAACTCCTCGCCAAGGTCGATCGTCACTTCTGCATCTTTTGGGATCGCTTTGTTCATGTCTTTGAGGTAATCAAGCGAAAAGAGCGAATCTGCAGCGCCAACCGTGATATCGATCATATCTTCACGCTCGAGCTTCAGATCGACATCGTCTGTGTCCCCTTGTGCTTCGATGTAGAATGCTTCTTCTGCCTCATCCACGCGAAGTGCAATATGATCTGATACCATATCTGCGGCTTTGATCCCGCGATTGAGCTGTGCACCTTCAATGACAACCGATGCTGGCAGATCAAGCTGTGGAATATCGGGTTCCTGTCGGATCGAATCCGGGTCAATGAGCGCAAGTGTATATGAGAGTCCTTCGACTTGAATATGGAGCTTTCGTGTCTCCTCATCAAGTTCGAGATGGATGAGATCGCCCGAGCCAGCCATTCCTGCAATATCTTCTAAACGGTTGAGGTTGACGCCAATAACGCCACCATCGGCCTCATACGACTCAAACGCCGCGGCTTCGAGGGTTAGATCAACCATCCCGACATTTGCTGGATCGACTGCGCGAACTCCAAACTCATCTTCATTTAATCGGATCTTACACTCATCGACCAGCACACTCACGGAATCGAGCGCATTACGGAGTGTTGACGCGCTCACGATGGCCTTGAACATATGAATTTTGCTACGTAATCGCTGCGTAAAAAGGCACCCGATTTACCGGGGAAAAACGCGGTCGTGTCTCAGCTATATCTGTGCGTTCACAACCGGCTCAACCAGCTGTTTTCCTGCCTCAAGAACCGTTTTTAACCGATCGATACTGGATGCTTCTGCATAGACGCGAAGTTTTGGTTCGGTCCCGCTTGGTCGAACAAGTAACCACGAGCCATCAGCCAACAGGAGTTTAAATCCATCTTTCGTAACGATCGAATCAATCTCCTCTCCAGCAACGGTTTCCGGAAGCACATCTTCAAGTGCGTCAAGAACGGGCTGTTTCTTTGCATCTGGACACGCAACACTGATTTTGTCTGCGTGAATCTCGCCATAGGTCTCCGCAATTGCGTCCAGCCGCTCATCGAACGGTTGCTCAGCCGCAATCGCCGCAGCAACAAGTGCCATTAGTACACCATCTTTCTCCCGTAGATGACCACGGACAGAGAAACCACCAGACTCCTCACCACCGACGATCACACTCGGGTCATCCATCCCTTGTGCGACCCATTTGAATCCAACGGGAACTTCTGTCACAGATTCACCGTGTGCATCAGCAATTCGATCGAGAAGGAATGTTGTTGAAACCGTCCGTACAACATTGTTCGATCCTGATTCTTCGGTTCCGTTGCTCTCTAAGAGCGCCTCATACAACGCTGCAAAGAACAGGTTCTCATCAAGATAGCCACGCTCTGGCGTACATAGTGCGATCCGGTCGGCATCACCATCGTTTGCAACGCCGAGGTCTGCACCATGCGCTTGGACGGCTTCAACGAGTCCTTCAAGATTCTCTGCGCTCGGTTCGGGTGAGCCACCACCAAACGTCACATCTCGATCAACACGACGAGTGACGACGGTTGCGCCCGCCGCTTCCAGCAGTTTGTCAGTGACTCCGCGGCCGCTTCCGTGGATTGCATCGTACACCACCGTCACATCGGAGAGGTCTACATCACCGAAATACTCCGAAACGAGGTCTTGTGCATGTGCTGCATGTGCACTAACCGGTTCTACTCGATTGATTGATCCACGTTCTGCTT
>SL_4KL_010_BRINEDRAFT_10001215_pt1 | contig 14169 bp, 14 predicted proteins | sample SodLak_010_BRINE_2_FD_10664 | JGI IMG/M metagenome (IMG submission 10664)
AAATGCCGGCAGCTTTTTTAAAAATCCGGTTGTAGATCAGGCTGCGTTCGAAAGTTTGCAAGATGATTATACCGACATGCCATTTTATGAGCTCGATGCCAACTCCATAAAAATTCCGGCAGGCTGGCTTATAGAAAAAGCCGGCTGGAAGGGGAAAAGAGTTGGTAGTGTGGGGACGTACGAAAACCAGGCGCTGGTAATTGTAAATCACGGAGGGGCCACCGGCGATGAAATTTATCGCCACGCCTTGAATATCCAAGCCTCAGTTCGGGATAAGTTCGGAATTGAGCTACAGCCTGAGGTGAATATTATTGAGAACCGTGATTCGTAATTGATGAAGAACTCCAGCCACTTTTTCATTACAGATCATCTTTTTCACCAAACGATATCCTGTCCGCTAAAGCTCCATTTTAATCTCGATGAAGATACTACATCAAAAAGGAGAGATCCGTTTAGACAGTTAAATAAACTGGCCCTGCGCGATGCCATAGCGCAACGATTCTCCGACCTGAAACAGACTGATGACCGGGTAGAGAAAGCAGCGGAACAGACCCAAAAGTGGCTGGAATTGAAAAACGTAACGATCTGCGGGGCGGTGATAAAAACCGACCAATTTTTAACCCGTATTCCCATTCTGCGAAAACAGGGCGATGAGCTTACGGTAATGCAGGTGCACGGTAAACTGAATAAACACGGAGCCCGGGTATTTAGCAATTCTGATCATCGCAGCCACTCTATTACCCGTTATCTGCTTAAAGCTGCGTATCGTTGTTATGTTTTACAAAGCGCGATGCCGAATCTGTCATTCCGGGCAGAATTCTTTATGCCAAATGCACAGTTTAAATCTGAAGTGGATGACCTGTTTCAACAGGCGGTGGGGCGGGAGTCGATTCCGGATTTGTGCATTCAACAACTCGCAGAACTATTTCCGGGTGTGGATGGTACAGAGTCAGTTTACGGGGTGATGAATAATTTGCCACCATCACACGTGCATAGAAAATTTTCTAACGGAACAGTAGGTGATGCCTCTAGCTTGTTGCTGAAACAATTAGATACATCGAGAGAAGAGTGGGTGCCGGGCATTCATGATGGATGTAAATATTGCCAGTTCAGAATGGGCGGAGATCAAAATAGGAAAGGTTGTTGGGAAAAATTTTATCCTGCTGATAATTTGAAGCACGGAGATAACCACACGTACGAACTGATTGGCCATACACCGGATATTAGCAGACCTACAGAGAATTATTTTCAAGAGAATATTGAGCTGCCTGCCGGGCTTGAGAGTCTTGAAAAAATTAAATCATTGCCGGGGAATATAATATCCATTCAGCAGCGCAGAGCTCTTCAGCTACTAAAAGTGAAAGGCCACAAAACTCCGCTACTGTGGGGGAAACCGTTGCTGAAAAAAGTTCAGAATTTAAAATATCCGCTGCACTTTATAGATTTTGAAGCGGCTACAACTCCTGTGCCAATGGCGAAAGGGCGGGGTGCTTATGACCCCATTTTATTCCAGTTTTCGTGCCATACGCTATTTAAAAACGGAAAAATTACTCATACTGAGTGGCTGGATGAGGACGATTCGAGCTATCCGCACGCCTCTTTTATTGAGGCCATATGTTCAATCCCCAAATCAGAGAAAGGGACCTTCGTGCAATTTTCACCGTTTGAGCGGCAAACTTTTTACAGGCTTCTTAGAGAGATTGAAGCACACGATGTCACGACTGATCAAACCAGGAAGAAATTCAGATCACTGATTACCGGTGACCTGAATGGCGGAAGCAATCGATTTTTCGATATAAGCAAACTTGTAAGGGATGGATATTATAACCGATTTATGGATCGCGGGTTAACGCTTAAAGAGTCACTGGTAAATATTTTAAAAGTCTCGAAAAGGTTGGGGTTAGATGTCCCATCAAGCGTAAAACTACACGATAAGGAGTTTGATTTAAGTCGATTATCGGGAAATGGAATAATTGTGAACCCGTATAAAGAGCTTTCCGATGGTGATGTGAATATTGGAGATGGTGCAGTTGCAATGAATGCTTATCTCTCCTATAAATCCGATTTAATTTCTGAAGAAGACAGGAAATTAATTCCTGTTTTATTAAAACGTTATTGCGCACTAGACTCCTATTCACTCTATATTATATTCAGTCATTTTTTAGAGCTGTTCAGAGAGTTTACAGAATCGGGTGAAATACTATTGATGAATGAAATCGATTCTGAATAAGAGCGCACGAAATGCTAAATTTATACAGAACCAAATCGGAGACGTTATGATTAAAAAATACTTAACACACTCAATACTTATTTTAGCAGTAATGCTGGTTGTATCAGCATGCGCTGTGCAGACGAATCCTGTTACCGGACAGACACGCCTTTTGGCATACTCCTGGGATCAAGAGATTCAAATAGGACAGGAAGTTGATGAAGAAATAATCGCACAATTTGGCCTATATGAAGACGAAGAGGTTGAATCTTACATTATTGAATTGGGCGAAAAAGTTCTGGCTGAAAGCCACATGAGAAGAGAGGATACGGATCAGCAGTTTCGTGAGACTGAGTTTTATTTCCGGGTATTAGACAGCCCTGTTGTAAATGCATTTGCATTGCCCGGAGGATACATTTATGTAACGCGTGGCTTGATGGTACACCTGAATAATGAAGCTCAGCTTGCTGTTGTGCTGGGGCACGAAATCGGCCACGTTGCGGCGCGGCACGCCTCGCAAAGGGCACTCCAACAGCAGTTGGGACAGATAGCAGTATTGGGCGGAGCTATTTTAGGACAAGAGCTATTAGGACTCCCCGGTGAAAGTATCATGAATTTGAGTAGCCAGGCTGCGCAGTTACTGTTTTTAAGTTATGGGCGTGATGCAGAAAGAGAATCGGATCAGCTGGGCGTGGAATATGCTGCCAAGAATAACTATGCAGCGGCTGAGGGAGCAGAGTTTTTTACAAGTCTGAAGCGTCTATCTGAAAGATCGGGGCAATCCATTCCGTCCATGCTCTCCACTCACCCCGATCCCGGAGAGCGTGAGAGGCGAATTCCTGAACTTGCTGAACGATGGAGTGAGGAAGGATATGAGCAGACTATTCTCAATGCAGAAAAGTATAATGAGATGATTGACGGTATGATGTATGGTGAAAATCCAAGAGAAGGGTTCGTTGATAATGAAAATTTTGTACATCCCGACCTGGAATTTCAATTTCCGGTTCCATCAAACTGGCAGCTGATCAATCAACCAGATCAGGTTGTAATGGTAAGTTCATCAGAAGATGCAGTAATGATATTTCGGATTGATGGGCAGTCACAATCAGCGCAAGGTTCTATTGAAAGATTTGTAGAGCAAGAAGGAATTACTGTAAATAGTGACGAGGCTACCGTGAGTGGAGATCAGTATGATGGTTACCGAGCTGATGTAACCATCGAACAGGAAGAGGGAAATTTACGGGCTATCATCTCTGCTATAGAATTCCAGGATCGGGTCTATAGATTCATCAACTATACAGGCGTAAACAATTTTGATAGCTATGAATCTGTGTTCACGGAGGTCCCCGAGCAATTTAACCGGCTTACGGATGAGCAGATTTTAAATATACAGCCTGTAAGAATTGAGATTGTCACCGCCGATCGGACTGATACATTTAGAAATTTACTACCATCGTCCCTACCGATGGATATTGATGAAGAAGAGTTGGCTATAATTAACCAGGTAGAACTGGATGAAGAAATAGAAGCTGGAACCACACTAAAAATACCGGTACAATAATTTATGATTGAACGTTATTCGCGAGAAGAAATGACCAATATTTGGTCGGAAGAGAACCAATTTCAAGCCTGGCTTGATGTAGAACTTGCCGCCTGTAAAGCTTGGAGTAAAATCGGTAAAATTCCGGCTGAAGATGTTGACAAGCTTTATGATAACGCGAGCTTTTCGGTTGACCGAATCCATGAAATAGAGAAAAAGACCCGGCATGATGTAGTGGCATTTACCCGGTCTGTTTCGGAGAGTCTGGGTGATGAAAAAAAGTGGGTGCATTATGGATTGACCTCTACTGATGTAGTTGACACTGCAAACGGCTACAGGATTAAGCAGGCTAACGAAATTCTGCGCAAAGGCCTCCATAGATTTTTAAACGCCCTGGGCGAAAAAGCGCGTGAGCACAAATTCACCGTCATGATGGGCAGAACCCATGGCGTACACGCCGAGCCAACCACATTCGGCCTTAAGTGTGCGCTTTGGTACGCTGAAATGGAAAGAAATATAGAGCGATTTGAACGAGCAGCTGATGATGTGGAGTTTGGAAAGCTTTCCGGCGCTGTAGGTACGTTTGCAAATATTCCCATGGAGGTAGAAACCTATACATGCGAGGAGCTGGGTATTAAACCGGCTCCTATTTCTACCCAAACGCTGCAACGAGATCGCCACGCGTACTATATGGCTACATTGGCGGTAATTGGTAGTACGATGGAAAAAATTGCCGTTGAAATTCGCCATTTGCAGCGGACGGAACTTCGGGAGGCGGAGGAGTTTTTCCGAAAAGGTCAGAAGGGATCTTCTGCGATGCCGCATAAACGAAACCCGGTCAGCTCGGAGAATATTACGGGGTGCTCCAGGGTGTTGCGGGGATATATGATGTCGGCTTACGAAAATATTCCCTTATGGCACGAACGGGATATTTCCCACTCATCTGTTGAGCGGATTATTATTCCCGATGCCACCATTCTGCTCGATTATATGCTCAATCGTTTTTCAGGTGTTATTGAAAAATTGATGGTATATCCCGACAACATGAAATTGAACATGGAAAAAACGCACGGGTTGGTTTTTTCTCAACGTCTTCTTTTGATGCTCATTGATAAAGGAGTATCCAGGGAAGTTGCCTACGATTCGGTGCAGCCATTAGCTATGAAAGCCTGGGAGGAGCACACAGAATTTCGCCCACTGGTTGAGGCAGATGAGACAATCCGGGAAAATCTATCGGAAAAAGAGATCGACAGTGCTTTCGACTTGAATCATCACACAAGACGCGTGGATAAGATTTTTGATCGTGTTGGGCTTTCCTGATTCGATTTTAAAGTCTGTTAGGACCTGATGAATGGTGCTATAAATTATTTTGCAAAGGGGTGACATTAAGTTGTCACCCCTTTCTTTTATCATACCTGTGAAGATTAATTAAACCACAGAAAAATGATGAATACAGCACTAAAAACCGCCCGAAAATTCAATCCTGAACCTATACTCCGATCAATATTAAAAGATGCAGCGCTTGAACATCAAAAAACAGAAGAGATGTTCCGCATGTTGGGATGGGCTGATCTGCCTCAAGAACTCAAGCTGGAAATCAAAGACGATGTGAAAGGATATATCGATGAGCTGGAAGGAAAGTACTCTTCCATCTGCCCATTTATTCAACGCCGGCGCGAAAGTGTAGATTTCTGGGTAAACAGCTATAAAGATGGAGTCTGCTCACTGGGTACAGCGCTCGATACATTGCGGCAAAACGTGATTCGATAAATTATCGCGATTTGGGGTGAAGAAGTGGCTGATGTTTTCTTATCTTATAAAAATTGCAATAAAAGGAAATATTTTCATGTCAAACTCTTCTCCGTTCGATCGAATTACCCGCCAAGGCTTAACGTACGATGATGTACTGCTTGTTCCCAATCATTCAAAAGTACTCCCGCGCGAAACAGATCTCTCAGTAGATTTAACCCCTTCACTCTCGCTTAATATTCCAATACTAAGCGCGGCAATGGATACGGTGTCGGAATATCGAATGGCGATTGCGTTAGCACGCGAAGGAGGGATGGCCATTCTACACAAAAATATGTCCATCGAGGATCATGCTGAGCATGTTCGGTTGGTAAAGCGAAGTGAAAGCGGAATGATTGTGGATCCGGTAACACTACCGAAAGACGCTACAGTTAAAGATGCCCGCGCGCTGATGAGAAAGCACAAGATTGGCGGAATCCCAATTGTGAAGAGTGGAAATATATTGATTGGCATAGTGACAAATCGAGATCTCAGGTTTGAGCACTACGTTGATAAAAAGCTCGGTGAGATTATGACGAGCGAAAACCTGATTACGGCTAAGCAGGGAACAGACTTAGAGCAGGCTGAGAAAATTTTGCAAGAGTATAAAGTTGAAAAGCTTCCCATTGTTGATGATCAGAACAAATTGGTTGGGCTGATTACGTTCAAGGATATTGAAAAGAAGATGAATTTCCCCAATGCAAGTAAAGATAGTATGGGAAGATTACGCGTGGGCGCGGCAGTTGGTGTAACGCCCGATACCATGGATCGTGTGGATGCACTTGTGGATTCCGGTGTGGATCTTGTTACCGTTGATACTGCGCATGGCCATTCTGAAGGTGTGCTAAACATGATTAGAACCATCAAGTCTAGTTATAAGGATCTAAATCTTGTAGGTGGAAATATCGCCACGAAAAGTGCAGCTGAAGCACTTGTGGAGGCTGGGGCAGATATCGTAAAAGTAGGTGTTGGACCGGGGTCTATCTGTACAACGCGTGTTGTAACCGGAGTGGGTGTTCCTCAACTTTCTGCGGTGATGGAGGTTGCTGAATTTACCCGAAAAAACAACATTGGTTTGATTGCGGATGGCGGGATTAAGCAGACCGGCGATATTCCAAAAGCGATTGCCGGTGGAGCCGATGTTGTGATGATGGGATCAATGTTCGCTGGGGTAGATGAAAGCCCGGGGGAGACCATCATTTACGAATCAAGAAAGTACAAATCGTATCGTGGTATGGGTAGTTTAAGCGCAATGGATAAAGGATCGAAAGATAGATATTTCCAGGATGTTGAAGACGATCTGAATAAACTCGTTCCCGAAGGTATTGAGGGAAGAGTTCCTTATAAAGGATATCTGAGCGAAGTCGTCCATCAAATGAATGGAGGAATACAGGCTGCTATGGGATATTGTGGTGCTCCTACAATTCGGGAACTTCAAAAAGCGGAATTTGTACAGATATCTGCGGCTAGTTACAAAGAAAGTCATCCCCACTCCGTACAGATTACCAAAGAGGCGCCAAACTATTCTGTTTAATGCATTTTGTTTGTAACAGCTCGCATAACTTTAACTCTATCTTTATAACGTGTAGGAATTCAGTCAAATATGATAGATTTTAAGGGCGAATTTCTACCATTTATAATTACTGTATGTGGGATTTTATAAAGAAAATATTTTCGGAACGGGAAGGGGATGTTACCGTAGTTGTTCTGGATGATCAAAATCCGGATGGCTCGAGTTCCTTTAAGCTGGCCGCACTAGACATTGTTAAAGTTGTGGTGTTGGTATTTGTTGTCTCTGTGGCAATAACTACCGTTATGTTTTTTGCAACTCCGCTCGGCTCACTCTATCAACAACAGCAGGATCAGAATCTCAGGGGAGAAGTTATTGATATCAGCGAAAGAGTGATGTCACTACAGGATTCTTTAGAGGCCCGGGATACTCAGCTTCGGGATATGAAAGAGGTGCTGCGAACGGTGCCGGATACAACGTTTCCGGTTGAGTTGACTGCCGAGTATGCTGAACGATCGACCCGGGGTGGTGGCAGAAATTTCAACGATCAGTCTGTTTACGCTTTTGATATGCTATCCCAAAATGAAATTATTTTTTCAAGCAGGCTCGACCGCTCTCCCGACTTTCCGTCAAGTTTTCCAATTAGGGGGACTATAAGTCAGGCGTACGATACAGATAAAGGTCATTATGGGTTAGATATTTCTGCACAACCCGGTACAGAGTTTCAGGCACTGGCTGATGGCGTGGTGATGCATACCGATTGGACAATTAACTATGGATATGTTATATATTTGCAGCATTCGGATGGAATTATTACCGTGTATAAGCACGGTTCCAATGTGCTAAAAGAACAGGGCGATTTTGTTTTGAAAGGAGATATTCTGGGTAGCGTGGATGACAGTGGCGTGTTAAGCAGTGGCTCACACCTGCACCTGGAAATTTGGAAAAACGGAGTGCCCCAAGACCCAATGATGTATTTAATCAACTAATCAACACTATGTTTAACAAAGAGGATAAAAAAAACGTGAACGGATCATCCCCACAATCACCCGCTATCAATATGATAAGCGAAGGCTCAAAACTAAAAGGAACTATTAACTCCCAAAATGATATTCGAGTTGCCGGTAAAGCGGAAGGCGAAATCATCTCAAAGGGTAAACTAATTGTTACATCTTCCGGTGTAGTAGATGGAGATGCAAAAGTTGCAGATGCTGATGTAGCAGGGAAAGTTGAAGGAGAATTACGAGTAACAAATAAATTGACACTCCGAAAATCTGCCGTTATTGACGGAAACGTTCATACAAAAACCTTAATCATAGAAGAGGGTGCTCAACTGAATGGTTCTTGTCGTATGGGAGATCATTCCAGGAACCTCTCTAACTCTTCCGACTCAGATTATGCAAAAGCCACAAAGGTAAAATCAAGCAAGGAAAAATCTGAGTAATCTGTTTGGTGATAACGAAGACCGGGAGTATTTAAAATATCTTTCCCTTGGGTTTGAGATAGCTGTAGGTCTTAGTGCACCAATTATTATTGGGTTTTGGATTGATACTACAAGAGATACCATACCTTGGTTTACCCTGGCCGGGGTACTTGTCGGGATTCTTGCCATGGCCGCGACAATTATCAGGATTGCCAGAAATTTAAATCAAGGCGATAAATGAGTTACGAAAATATGGGAGGACGATTAAAATTTATCGGGGGAGCTGCTGCCGGATTAATTTTATTTCTTTTCTTAATAGTGGCTCTATTTTTGCCAGATGGTACCGGTTTAAGCTGGGGTGTTGGCTACCTGCTAGGAGTTGCAACAATTGCACTTCATTTGATACTCACACTATTGGTAAAAAACATTAATGATGAAGCATTTTTTAGGTTCTATTTTCTGGGGATGGTACTACGTTTTGTGCTTGTATTGGTGCTTTATGTAGCAATCATAATTTCTGGAAAATTTGATCAAATTATCTTTACTGTTAGTTTTATAATTTCTTATCTTTTCAATTCTGTGATCGAAATTATTTTAATCAATAAAAAACTAACTAACCGCACGAGATAACAGACGAAATGGGTCAAGTGTTGCGCCGAGTAATTACCACAATTCTTTTCTTATTGGTGCTAAATCCAGTATCGGTTGCCGCTGATGCTTCCGGGGATAATGAAGAGCCTGTTATTGATGTAATGGGCAAGGTTGTAGATCACGATTACCTGGAGTTGGTTGGTGGCGCTAAAGTGTATCTGCCGCGAATCTTTATGGTAGATGGTGATTGGTATTTTTTTGTAAATACACAATCCGCTGTTGACTCCGGTGAGTTTGAAATGCAAGAAAGTGCATTGGTTCGTGCGGATGGCGAATCGATCTCTTTGGATATGTCGATCACTTCTCACCTAATGTATGTTTGGTTTGGGATGTTATTGACGCTATTTATCACATTTTGGGCAGCATCAAAATATAAGAAAGGTGTGGGCGCAGAAACTGAGCCGAAAGGCATCAGTCAAAACTTGTTTGAGGTGTTTTTTGTATTTATCAGGGACGATATTGCTAAAGAGTATATCCCCGGTGATAAGCACAAAAAATTCGTTAACTATCTGTTCTCAGTATTTCTGGCGATATCCTTTATGAATCTGTTTGGATTATTGCCATGGGGAGTAGCAACTACGGCAGATTTAACTGTAACGGCTACTTTGGCTGCAATTACATTTTTTATCACGCAGTGGAATGGATCGAAAGATCACTGGCAGCACGTCTTTATGTTTCCGGGAGTTCATCCCGCGATGCGCATAATTTTAACACCGGTTGAAATTCTCGGGCTGTTTACCAAGCCGTTTGCGTTGGCGATACGTCTTTTTGCAAATATGCTGTCTGGCAAGATCATGATTGTATGTATTCTTGGTTTGATCTTTATTTTCACCGACATTTTCGGCCCGGCAGTAGGGTTGTCCTCCAGTGTTTTCTGGGTAGGGTTAACGGCTCTGTTATACATTCTTAAGGCATTTATTGCGCTGTTACAGGCGTATATATTTACACTGCTATCCGCTGTATTTATCGGCATGGCAGTAGAAGAGCATCATCACGAACATGAAAGCGAAAGCAGTGTTGCTACCGCAACAGATGTTCAGGTTTAATTACAACTAACAACAAACAAACAAGGTATACATTATGGGATTCTTAGCAGCAGGACTTGGAGCTGGAATTATCGCAATTGGAGCAGGTATTGGAATCGGAATGATTGGTAAAAGTGCTGTAGAAAGCATTGCCCGTCAGCCGGAAGCTTCCGGAGATATTCGAGGCGCCATGATTTTGACAGCTGCATTTATTGAGGGTGTTGCTCTCTTTGGTGCTATTGTCTGTGCTCTATTGGCATTAAATATTACTGTATAAATAACTACAAGGTATGTTCACGATAGCAAGCGGGGTAAGTATTTTTACTTTCGGCATTCTCTCTTTTAATACAGGTTTTGCAATATGGGTTCTAATATCCATGATTGTATTCCTCTATTTAATGGGGAAGTATGCAGTGCCACATATTGTAAAGGCACTGGATAATAGAGAAGAGCAGATCAAAAACTCTTTGGAAGCTGCAGATAAAGCGTTAGCAAAAGCTGAGCAGATTTCTAAGGATAATAAAAAAGCTCTGAAGGATGCTGAAATACAGGCGCAAAAAATCCGTAAGGATGCGCTTGATGATGCCGAAGTACTCAGGGCTAAAAAGATTGAAAATGCCAAAAAGGAAGCAAATAAAATTGTCAACGATGCAAAAGCGACGATCGAGCAGGAAAAAAAGAGCGCTCTTGTTGAATTGAGAAATGAAGTTTCTGAACTGGCAATTAAATCCGCTTCGCTTATTATCAATCAAGAGCTTGATGAGAAGAGAAATCAGAAGCTCGTGGATGATTTTATAAAAGATCTCTCTAAGAACTAAGGTGTAAACGGATGATCTCAAAAGCTGCACGGCGTTACGCAAGCGCTTATTTACAAACAGTATTGGAGCTTGATAAGCTTGAGGACGCAAAAAAGGATATGGAGTTAATTCATTCCGTAATTGCTAATTCAAGAGATCTGCAGCTCTTTTTGAAAAGCCCAATCGTTAGAAGTAATAAAAAAATGTCTGCACTGACAGAAATTTTTGAGTCACAAGTTGGCGATGAGGCAATGCATTTAATTACACTTTTAGTTAAAAAGAAAAGAGAAGCTCTTTTACAGGCGATCAGTAAAGGGGTTTTAAACCTTTATAATATTGAAAAAAATATTATTGAGGTAGATGTTAAAACTGCCTACAACCTGACGAAAAATCAGGAAAAAACACTTTTGCAATCCCTGGAGAAAAGAACCGGCAAAAATGTCAAAATGGATCTGCGGGTTGATGCAAGTATTCTCGGTGGAGTAGTAATAAAAATTGATGACACTGTGATTAACGACAGTGTTAAACATAAAATTAGTCAGCTCAAAAATCAGTTTGCAGCGAACGCTGTAAGTTAAAATCGAAGGAAATTTATGAGTCAAGTCAGACCTGACGAAGTATCAGCTATTTTACGAAAACAACTTTCCGGCTTCGATGGAGAAGCGGAAGAATATGATATGGGAACCGTACTCGAAGTGGGTGACGGTATTGCACGTGTGCATGGTTTATCGAAAGTGCAGGCCGGTGAACTTGTGGAATTGCCCGATTCTATTGATGATCAGGGCAACCCCATTCGCGGTATGGTATTAAACCTCGAGGAGGATAATGCAGGTATTGTACTCTTCGGATCCTCAACATCTGTTCAGGAAGGCCATACCGTAAAGCGTACCCAAAAAATTGCTTCACTAAATGTTGGCGAAAATGTACTGGGTCGTGTAATCGATCCCTTGGGACGGCCGCTTGATGGAAAAGGAGCAATATCAGGAGATACTATAAATGTACCACTCGAAAGAAAGGCACCCGGAGTAATTTACCGACAGCCTGTTGACGAGCCGCTTCAAACAGGAATTAAAGCGATTGACTCGTTGATTCCAATTGGCCGTGGACAGCGTGAGCTGATTATTGGTGACCGCCAGACAGGTAAAACTGCTGTAGCGGTTGATACGATCATCAACCAGAAACAGACACAAAATACCGATAAACCGGTATTTTGCATTTATGTAGCAGTGGGTCAGAAAGGGTCAACGGTTGCACAAATTGTAAAGACTCTTGAAGAAAACGGAGCGATGGATTACACCTGTGTGGTTTCTGCTCCCGCAAGTTCTTCTGCGCCGATGCGATATATTGCACCTTTCGCCGGAGCGGCAATTGGCGAGTATTTCCGTGATACGGGCCGCCACGCACTGGTTATTTATGATGATCTCTCCAAGCAGGCAGTTGCATACCGAGAGTTGTCGCTTCTGCTAAAACGACCACCGGGCCGTGAAGCATATCCGGGAGATGTTTTCTACCTCCACAGTCGTCTGCTCGAGAGAGCCGCAAAGATTATTGATAGTGATGAAGTTGCCGGAAAAATGAACAATATTCCGGAAGAGCTGAAGCCGAAAGTGAAAGGGGGCGGATCGCTGACAGCACTGCCTGTTATTGAAACCCAGGCGGGTGACGTATCAGCATATATCCCGACCAACGTAATTTCAATTACCGATGGTCAGATTTTCCTCGATACAGACCTCTTTAACTCCGGTATTCGCCCGGCGATTGACGTGGGTATTTCCGTATCTCGTGTAGGTGGATCTGCGCAGGTTAAATCGATGAAGAAACTGTCGGGTACACTCAAGCTCGATCTTGCTCAGTACCGCGAACTCGAGGCATTTGCCAAGTTTGGTTCAGACCTTGATCCAACCACCCAGCGACAGCTGAAACGTGGTGAGCGTACCGTAGAACTTATGAAGCAGGGTGAGTACAAACCACTTCCTGTTGAGCATCAGATTGCGCTGTTGAAAATTAACAATGCAGGCTTGCTTGATGATCTTCCGGTGGAAAAAATTGGTGATTTTGAAGAGATGTATCTCGAAACAATTGGAGCCAAATTTAGCGATGAGTTGGATAACCTCGCAAAATCAGGTGTTCTTGATGATACACTCGGCGATCAACTTGTTGAGACAGCAAAAAGCACAATCGATCAAATTTTAGCCACTAGTGAGGCGTAATTAATGGCAAATCTGCGGGACATACGGAACCGGATTTCATCTGTTAACAATACGCAGCAGATAACCAAAGCCATGAAAATGGTGGCTGCGGCAAAACTGCGTAAAGCACAGCAGCGAATGACCTCAAACAGGCCGTTTGCAGCCAAGATGAAGGAAGTAGTAGCCCGACTGGTTTCTGCCACTGATGGCGAAAACGAACTGCTTAGAAAACCGGAATCGGTTGAAAAAGTGTTGGTGATTGCGGTTGGATCAGACAAAGGTCTCTGTGGTGGGTTTAACAATAATCTTTTCAAAGTTGTTGAAAGTAACCTGAAAGAGAATTACCAAAGCTACATTGATAATGATAATCTAGATATCATCACAATTGGTAAAAAATCCGGTGCATATTTTGCCAAGCGTGAATACTCTATACACGAACGACACCCGGGATTTTTTGACAGTCTCAATTACGAAGATACTGCATCCATCATGCATGACGTTATGGGTGCTTTTAAAAACGAAGAGTACGATCGGGTTTATATTGCATATAACGAGTTTAAAACCGTTATCGCTCAAAACCGGATTGTTGAACAGGTACTTCCCATCGACGTGGATTCCCTCATAAAAGAAGATGAAAATGAGGATGAAACATCGGCAATAACTGATTATATTTACGAGCCGAGTACAAAGCTGATTCTTGATGAGCTTTTGCCGATCTACCTGATTAGTCAGTTGTGGCAAGCGGTACTGGAATCAAATGCATCTGAACAAGGTGCACGAATGGCCGCGATGGATAATGCCACAGAAAACGCAAAAGAACTTGAACAAGAGTTGAGACTGAAGTATAATCAGGCTCGACAAAGTGCAATTACAACAGAAATTTCTGAGATTGTATCGGGTGCTCAAGCTCTCGAAGAGGGTTAAACTAACTTTCAGTTGTGATTGTCCTCGCACAGAAATTTGGTTCAGATCTATAGATTTTAATTTGAACCGTTTGACATAATGATTTTAGAAGTACTTAAACTATAAATTGATAC
>SL_4KL_010_BRINEDRAFT_10001220_pt1 | contig 14156 bp, 17 predicted proteins | sample SodLak_010_BRINE_2_FD_10664 | JGI IMG/M metagenome (IMG submission 10664)
GGGAGAGCACTCGACTGAAGATCGAGCTGTCCCCGGTTCAAATCCGGGAGGCGGCACTTCTGTGATTCTGACCGGTGAGCGTAGCGAACCGTCCGAATTCAGAATGCCAACGGACGGATTTGAACCAGACGAGTCACAGCCCGGAATGGTGAGCGTAGCGAGCCACACGCCCGGACTGTCTCGGCGAGGTTCAAATCCGGGAGGCGGCATACCTCTTTTTTCTCGTCGGGTGCGCTTCGCGCACCACTCCTCGAAAAACGGAATCGAGACGGTCGCAGATGAACTCGACTGTGTCGTCTCGACTGCGTCCGAACTCCTCAGGCGTGCTGAAGCGCAGCTCGTGGCCGCGACGGTTAGAAGCGAATGAACAGCCGGATCAACTCAAACAGAGTGAACAGGCACAACCGTCTCAGCGATGTTCACACGCCGAGATCTGGTACCGATATTATCGACCAAGGAATTAACTTGCCGTTGATACTTTTGAATTCGCCCGCAATTTTGCTGCAGCAGTCCCAGCTCATCAGGGATCACATAGCTGTAGTATGACAGACAACGCGTCGAGAACGCAGTGCTGGAACTGGGCTGTTGCAGGAGTTGGTATCTTTAGGCTGGTTGTCGTTCCGGCCATTATTTTCGCGGAGATCAGGTTCGGAGTCTTTTCGACTGCCGGGCTCGGTTCGTATGGGTTCGCGCTGCTTGTGATATCAACAGGCCTCGCTCTCGGTTCACTCTCGGCACTGACCATGCTTGGCCCTCCGTGATTGCTGTGCCCAGTCGGTATCGGTCGCGTTGTCGGAGCCAAAAGATCATCGCGAAGATGAACAGGTGTCAATCCCGAATAGGGAGTTGATCGGACAGCGCTGAATAAGCGCAGTGGCAAAGAGGTCACTGCCAGCGACGAACGCAAGCGTACCGACTGTTTTGTTTCGGTTTCGGTACCCAAACAGAAGCAACACGAGCGCGACAACCGTTCGTAGCCGCCGATCGGCACCGCCAACATTGCGATCCATATCAAACAGTCAGTGTGCTCGCCAGTAGTTTTTCGCCCGGCAAATGCTGGCTGTCGGAGACCACAGAGCCGGATCGAACAAGATGGCTCTGCCAGAAGAGACTGCTCCGAAAAATTGACGCGACCGCTGTGGCTGTCGTTGCAGTTCCTTAGTCTGCTGTCGCTTTGGAGAGGATTTCGTCGTCATCGTCTTCCTCATCGTCCTCCTCGTGGTCTTCTGTCCCACCATCGAGACGCTCGCCGTCTTCCGCATCGTCCACTACGACGAACTCGAACTCTTCGTCCTCGACTTCTTCGTCCTCGTCTTCGATCTCTTCGTCTTCTTCTTGCAGCTGGAAGATGCCGTCGTCCTCTTCCTCTTCCTCTTCTTCCTCCTCCTCTTCGACTTCTTCTTCCTCTTCTTCGTCCTCTTCATCAGCACCGAAGTAGCCGAGCGCGAACCCGCTGTGAACCACGCCTTCCTCGGTGGTTATCTCGGCAGTTTCGACGCGGTCTTCATCCTCCTCGTCGTCCTCGGTTTCTTCCTCTTCGATCTCTTCGTCTTCTTCTTGCAGCTGGAAGATGCCGTTGTCGTCTTCTTCTTCCTCCTCTTCTTCTTCCTCCTCTTCTTCTTCCTCCTCTTCTTCTTCCTCCTCGTCCTCATCCTCGTCGTCAACGATGACGACATCGACTTCATCGACATCCGGCACCGCGTGGAAGATCCGCAGCCGGGACATCTCCTCATCGTCTTCGTCGTCTTCTTCCTCCTCTTCATCGTCTTCCTGCAGCTGGAAGATGCCGTCGTCGTCTTCCTCTTCTTCTTCCTCCTCGTCCTCTGCCTCTTCTTCGTCTTCCTCTTCTTCGTCTTCCTCTTCGTCTACCATTAGCTCGTCTTCGAGGAGTTCGAGCTGGAATCCACCCTCGTCGCCTTCCATATCCTCGTGTTCCTCGACCAGCTCTTCTTCCTCCTCTTCTTCCACTTCCTCGTCCTCGTCTGCGTCGGCTTCACGGAACTCCAGCGTGTGGTCGTCGGCTTCGACCTCGACGTACTCGTGTTCACCGAAGCCGAGCCCCTCGACGAGCTCTTCCTCGTCGCCATTCTCCTCTTCGTGCTCCTCAACTAGCTCTTCTTCCTCCTCTTCGTCGGCTGGGTCTTCCTCGTCGTCAGCCTCCTCAAGCTCACCAAATGCAACAGCGGTGTACGTTGTGTCCTCCTCGAGTTCGACCTCTTCCTCGAAGACCGGATCGTCTTCATCCCCATTCTCGTCTTCGTGCGCCTCTGCCAGCATGTCGTTCTCGTCTTCTTCGTCTTCGTCTTCTTCATCTTCGACTTCTTCGACCCGAACCTCGTACGTGCCCGGATCGACCTCTTCGTAGTCGCTCACCTCGCGGAAGGCAAGCTCCTCGACTTGCGGATCATCGTCGTCTTCATCATCTTCTTCTATTACCTCGTCGTCCTCTTGCAACTGGAAGATGCCGTCGTCGTCCTCTTCTTCCTCGTCTTCTTCTTCGTCCTCGGCTTCCTCATCGTCAACCTCCTCGTCTTCTTCATCATCTTCCTCGTCGACTTCTTCGAGGAAGATGTCAACATCAGGTGCGTCCGGGACCGCATGAACAAATCGGACTGCAGTTTCTTCCGCTTCGTCGTCGCCGTTTTCGTCCTCCTCTTGGGCAAGAGTTGGAGCCCCCACGACAGTTACGGCACTTGCGGCACCAATTCCTTGCATCATCCGTCGGCGTGTGAGATTGTTTTCCAGCACAGTTCGATCATCGGGCTTGACTCGCATTGTTAAATGGCGCTTCAAGACCGAACGGATGATTGTTTTTCTGAGAAGATACTGAACGCTCCATGAAATAGAAAGCATCACTGGCGGAACAATAGTAAGATTGGCTTCAGTATCAAACCACAAAATAACTCCGGCTTTTCTGTAATGATGGATGCCGTTGCAGGACAGGTTTTTCGGGGACAGTAACGGGATATACGAGTCCGCGAGCATAATATAATGTTACTCCGAGTGAGGGAATCCTAGAAGAGCAGTCGCGGCTATTGGCGGTGAGAAATCTCGCTAAAGGAACGGTGAAGACGCTAGTAACGCAAGTTTTGTACAGCCGACAGGTGACGCGCAGTCGGAAGCCGTGCTGCCACAGGAGTACCCGGTGAAATTCTTTCAGCTGCGCACAACTTAGTTCGAGTACGGTCGTCAAATGAGTACTCGACGGCGAACAGATCGAGGCGGTGTTCACAGCGCTCAGAAGAGAGCCAACCGAGCGGAGTGATCCAGTCATCGAAACACTCCGAGATGAGAGCAGCCAGTTCGAGGCGGCGACGAGTGACCTCCGAAAACGACAGCGACTCGCCCAGCAGCCGACCGTTCCCGTCGCTGTAGAAGCGGCTGACGAAGTTGCAAATAAATATACGACATTGACATAGAGAACTCGGTCTACAGCCGCTGAGAAAACTCATTACAACAATAGCCTACAAAGGAAATTACCTGGCGATACCGACGTGCTGTGTCTACGTCACTGGTAAGATGATCCTACCAAACAGGTAGCTATGACTGACGTGAACAACTGCCGAAGCCGACTAACCGGTCGCGCGAGTACTGGTGGCTATGCCGGATGACCAGCAGTGGCATACGACGGCAAACCACGACACGATTCGAAACTGGGCCGCCGTACACGACGCAGTGCCGACGGTGGTCGAACGGGCCGGTGGGGAGAGAGCATTACGTTTCAAACAGGAAGAGCTAGCCGAGGAGGCTGTCTCGTGGGATCGGTTTTTCGAACAACTGGACAAGAACGAACTGGCGGTTCAATACCGCGAGCGGGATCAGGAAACGACGCTTCAGGAAGAGTACGAGATTGTTCCACGCGACGACACCGACCGCGATCTGGCGGCGGAGAAAACAACCGAGCCAGATGCCAAGAGCGATCAGCTCGCGACCAGCGACACTGGCAGTTCCGAGCCAGTGATCTTCGATCAGGTCGCAGCGTCAGAAGAAAGCGAGAGTACAGTTGGGGATGAGAGGGAACGACTCGGTGGTGGCGAGAGAGCCGACAGTTCGGAGCAATCGACGCCGATGAGCGAGTCAGCACGTGGATCGGTCGACGCAGCCGAGGCGATCGTACTGAGCGAGATCCACGAGCGCGGCGTCGGCCCCAGCGAGTGGCACGGCTCGGACGAGTACATCGTTCTCGAAAACGACGGGAAGTGTCAGGTTGACCTGTCAGGATGGACTGTCGAAAACGGAGTGGGAGAAAGCTACCGGTTCGGTGAACCGACAGTACTGGAGTCGGGAGAGCAACTCGTTCTCCACAGCGAAAGCGGCGAAGATACGGAAAAGCAGCGATACTGGGCTACTGAGGAATCAGTCTGGCCGAAGACTGGCGGGACCGTCCGTGTCGAAACCGAAACCGGCGAGCAGGTTCTCAGGGAGAGCTACAAGAACGGACACTGACCCCTACACCAGAAAGCGAAAGAGAAAGATGTCGCACGCATCGACACCTCACATATTGGCGCTGCCGCTGTCGGTAACGTCTTCCTCGACGCTGTCTTCGAGGCTGTCGAGGTCGCGCTCCTGTTGTCGCTGTTCGGCATTGTCGGCGGGATCTGGCTCGTTTGACACCGTTTTTTGTTGTATCTATAGGCAGAAAAGAGCCGGACAAAAAGTGGAATGCACCAGTCGTCTTCAATGCCCTCGCTTTGCCTGCAGCAACGACACGTCCCGGAAGCGAGTACGCGACCTAATGGCAGACCAGGCAAACAGATCGATCAGCACTGAGCAGTGGAACTGGGGGATCGCAGCGCTAGTAATACTCTCACTGGTGGTCTTCCCTGCCCTCATACTGGCAGAAACCACAACTGGAGCGCTCGCTGCTTTTGGCATCGGGAGGCATGGATTCGCGGTGGTCGTCATGGTCCCGGCACTCATCCTCGGTGGACTCTCCATGCTGGTAATGCAAGGCTCCCCGTAGAGCCAGTCACGACCGGCGAGATGTGATTGTAAAACGTGTGATAACGCCCCGATAGTTGGTTTTTCGCGGAATATGACAAGTTTCGTGAACTTACATCGGAGAAAGGAACGCCTGCCGAAATAAACGGTCTCGGCGGCTTATACCGACAGACGACGGAGAATAAGCCGTTATGCCTACTGATCCGAACGAGCCACGAGAGGGGCAAATTTCCACAGATCCTGACACAGTTCGCAACTGGGCAGAGACAGCTGATGCTGTCCCGGTCGAGTCCCAGTCTGGGGAGGTAGAGGTGCTCCCAGAAGAGCGCGTCGAGGAGACACACGAGCGGATCGACTGGGAGCGGCTGATGACAGAAATCGACGACCGCGACGAGGTGCTAGTGTACTACGGTGAGGAACAGACCACGCCGTTCGAGATTCTTAATCGGGAGGCAGCAGTCGATCAGACGGATCTGACACGTGAGGAGATCGAAGAACGGCTCCTAGCTGGCGAGACCGTGACAAGCACGGTACGGGAGACGACGGTCGTCGAAAGCGTCGTCGTCGAGGAGGCGACCGTCGAGAGCGAACTCGTCGACAGCGAAGTCGTCGAACAGAACATGCTCGATGCCGACCTCATCCGTCGGGATTGTACAAGCTGTGAGGTCGACATTGCACAAGAGACAGGAGAAGAGTGGTTCGATGCGGGCCGGTACTTCCACTCGCTGGACTGGACAACACCCGGCGGCGAGGGGACGGTCGCAGAGACTGGAACCGACGAAGAGACGCTCGGAGGAACCGAAAACCAGCGCGCACCGATGGCGGGGGATTCGCGGACCGGAGCCGAGGAAAGAGAGATGACTGTCGAAGAGGAGTTCCCGTATCACGCTGTGCTCGAACTCGAAGAAGCGTGGACCGTGACCTGGCAGCTCTCCGAGCGATTCACGGTCGAGAGCCGGATTGCACACACCGATGTCAGTGGGAGTGATACTGTCGAAACACAGGATATCGACGTCGAAGGACTCCAGCGAGCGATCGCGGAAGAGGGACTCCTGGATATTGATCTCTCGCCAGATGAAGTACTCACACAGTGTGATATCAAAACGGAGTTCACCGAGGGTGATCGTGCCCAGACGTACTTCACACGGCGACAGGTGTTTGAGGACGAAGTGGTCGACAGAAAGCGCCTCGAAGCCGAGGTGACCGGCGGTGAGCTCCTGGAGATGGAGAAAACGAGCGAGCGGATGATCGGTGCCGAGTTCACTGACGACGAAGATCTCGAACCGACAGCGACGGCCGGTCAAGATCCGACAGAAGCGACCGACGAACAGAGACAGGCGGCAACAGCCGACGAAGAAACCGGACAGGCAGGCGAGGAAACGCTTGGGCCGGCTGGCGAGGCCGACGAACAGCAGCCGTCGGCAGCGAGCGAGGGAGCGGCTGTAGAGCTCTCCAGTGACGATCTCGGGAGCACTGTCGTCGATGCCGAGGGCGAAGAGATCGGCACTGTCGAAGAGATCGACGAGACTGGTGACGTGTTGTTCGTCGATCCACACCAAAGCCTCACCGAGCGTATCAAATCGACACTCGACTGGGGAGACGCGGACGACGAGAGCTACTCGCTACACAGCAACCAGATCGCGAGCACAACCGAAGACGAGGTTCGACTCAAACACGAAGAAGATTTGAACCCTTAGCGCAGCGATCGAGGGAAAAAGAGATCTAGCGGTTGTCTCTTTCTTCTGTTTCGACCTCGATACTGCTTACCTCCTCGTCGTCGTCACCACGCCCGAGAAGCTTCGAGCGGAGGTTATCAGCGACAGACTGGACCTGATCACGGATCGTCTTGACCTCCTCTTCGAACTCTTCGACGGAGCGTTCGACGTAGTACACCCGCTGGGCCGGGATTCGGCGGACAACATCGTTTCCGTGATCGTCTTCGTCTGTTTTGAGCATCCAGTGATCCTGGAAATACGCGATGTGCTCGTTCGGAACGGTCTCGGTCACACGTTCTTCATCGGGCTCTTCGTAGACGATGGTTGCCTGTCCCAGTTCGTCTTCGATTTCCGGGTCTTCTTGCACCATAGACGCTGGTACGCGCTTGACACGGGTAGGTACTGTGTCCTTTCGAGCCTTTCCGCAAGCATACGGTGAGTAGATTGTGAACGCACGACAGGTAAACAATCTCACAGGAGAAAGGTTCAAACCAGCGGTAGTTCAACTGTGAACGTATGCCACGGCGTGGTGCTGTTGTACTGCTCGTACTGGGAATACTGCTTTTTGTTACCGGGCTGATCCTGCCCGTTGTCGGATCGTCGCTTGGGTCCTACGAAGAGAGTCGAGCAGCGTCAGAGATTGAGTCAGAACTCGCAGGCCCTGACTGTGACCCACCGGAGTTCGTCGAAGAAAACAGCAACGAATCCGTCCAGACCGGCGCTGCACTGGCAGATGAAGAGTGCCTAGAAGACCACGACACAGCACGCCAAGACGCGCTAGCGAGCGAACAGCGAGGGTGGGTGATGTGGATAGCGTCGGCGTTCGAAATCGGTGGGTGGGCAATGCGTTTCGGAGGGTTGCTCTGGCTCTCACTGGCGTGGTGGCTCTTTTTCTACTGATGCTGCCGGCTGTAAGCAACTTACAAATCTTGTCACCCCGGGGTAGCAAATATTTTGACGAATGTACAGCCGGCAGTATGAGCGATCTTCGGCCGTCGTTTCGGGTCGTCGCGCTGTAACAGCAGGTTACTGCCAAGATAGAACGGTAGCGGACGGGTGAATTTATTCACTGAGCCCAAACAGGTGGTATGAGCGACCCCGACGATAACGGGCTTACAGAGAAAGAACGAGAAGCGCTCCACCAGCTACAGCTCGGCGTCGAGAACCTCTATCAGGGGTATGGCAATCTGCTCGATTTTCACCACACGATCGGCCGGGGGATGGACCACCTCCACGAGGCCGAAACGAAACTCCGCGAGGCCGAACAGGAGGAGGCAGCCGACATGCTGCGCAACGAAGCGCTGCCGACCGGCGTCTTCGAAGGGATGTGGACCTACGAGGTCGTCGAAGCGTTCAAACGGGAGTTTCTGACCGAAATAACCGGGTTCGAAGAAGAGATCCGAGAAGATCTGGCAGACGGGCAGGAACATGTCATGGAACGGAGACAGCAGCAGAACTGGCGCGAACGCGCCGAAAACCGGAGCGACCAATGAGTGAGGCAGACGACATCACGATCGCTGGCCCCCCAGGTGGGGAGGAGATCGTACTCGTCCACGGGACGATCTTCAATCGGACGATGTGGGCCCCACAGCGGGAGAAGCTCGCCGGGGACTGGCGGGTCATCATCCCGGAGCTGCCGGGACACGGAACACGCGCCGACGAATCGTTCGAGCTGGACGAAGCGATCGAGACACTCGAAGCCGTCTTTGACGCGCACACCGACGGGAGCGCACATCTCGTGGGGCTCTCGCTTGGCGGGTACGTCGCGACGGCCTTTGCGGCCCGCAACCCCGACCGTGTTGAAGATCTGGTTCTCTCCGGCAGTAGCGCGAACCCGGTCGGGGGGCTGGGGAAAGTGACCTACGCACTCGGAAAGCTCGCACTGGTGGCCTCGAAAAGCGATCGGATCGAACGGAGAGTGAGTAAGTTCGTCGCAGACCGAGTTCGAGACCGCGATCTCGGTCCGGAGGTCACAGAAGAAATCATCGGCGCTGGATTTCACCTCCGGCCGTACGGTGAAGCCGGGCTCGAAATCGCCGATGTGGACTTTCGTGAAGCGTTCAGTTCCTATCCAGGCCCGGCACTCATCCTCAATGGAGCGGAGGATACGATCATGCGACGCGGAGAGCAGGCCCACGCCGACGCAAAAGAGAATACGCAGATTCAGGTAGTCGACGAAGCAGGACATCTCTGCAACCTCGACCGACCGACAGCGTACACCACCGAGCTCGAATCCTTCGTCCGTGCCATGCTGGAAGCAAGCGGTTGATGCTTTCGTCCTATTGGGTTTCGTTCTCGTTATCGTCGTCTTCGTCGTTCTCGTGGTGGTCGTCCTCGCCGTCTCGCTTTCTGTTTAGCTCCAGATCAGCCCACTCGATTTGCTCTTCATCGGCGATTTCGTCGGGTTCGAGTGCCGAGTCAGTCAGGACAGCCTTCGCGAAGCCGACGGGACCTTCGGGCGGGGAAGTGAGGTCTCTCGCGGAGTCGACCTCGAACTCGGTATCGGTCTCATCCCCGACGACGACACGCATCGCCATTCCGAACGCTTCGTGTGGCGCACAGTAGAGATCGTAGACACCCTCAGTCTCGAAGGTGTACGTCCAGACATCTGGTTGTGGATCTTCCGCTTCGTCTTCCTCATCGTCATCCTCATCATCGTCAACTTCCGCTTCCTCCTCGTCAGCTTCATCGTCGGTAACCTCGTCGTCATCAATAACCTCGTCGTCGGTCTCGTTTTCCTGTAGCTGCAGGAGGTCACCATCCCCCTCATCACCGTCGTGTACCGCCTCGGGTGGCTCGTCAACCCCTTCTTCCAGCGAGTCCGGATCCCAGCCAAGCATTGGCGAAGAGAACGGGTCGGCATCAGTCGGCCCACGGCGTCCCCGTCCGACTGCCGGATGGTACAGCGTTACCGTATGTCCCGGCGTTTCGAAGACAAACGCCACTTCGTCGCCGGGTTCGACCTGCAGTCCAGTGGGTTCGTAGAAAAATTCGAAGGGGCGAAGCGGCCGTGGCGACTCCTCTACCCGTAGTTCCACGACGTGATCTGCCTCCGCTGCTTCCTCGATGTCGTGTTCCTCGTCGTTTTCGTCCACATCTTCGTCCCCCTCGTGTTCTTCCCCCGCGGCAACACCAGCGACACCGAGTGCCGTCCCGGCTCCGAGTGCTTTCATCACGTCGCGTCTGTTCGATCCAGTTGTCGGCGAGATCGACTGTTGGTCGTCTGTCATACGAACCGTACTTAGTTAATTTCACACAAAGTAATGAAGAGAATATAGAGAGAGTATAACTCGACGGGTCGAATAACACAGCGTTTCCAGAAAACGACGCTCCGATCAAAAGCGCGGGAAAGCGACTGATTCGGTAAGATCGGCTTGTATTAGTTGTATTGGGATGTAAACGGCCTGGAGAGGCGACTGAGCTACGATGAGAACGACGGCAGCACTTCGTTTTCGTACAGGTCAAACAGTGGCTCCTGCTCCGGACCGATCTGATGGATGTGAATATGGTCGTAGCCAGTGTCGACCGCACTCTCGATCTGATCGATATGCTCTTGTGGGTCTACGCCAGTCAGTGTGCTCCCGGAGGCAATATCCTCCTCGGAGACCATCTCTGTGGCCTGTTCAAAATGTGTCGGTGTCGGCAGAATGACGCTCAGTTCACCCGTCAGTGCGCCGTTTGGCCACTGCTCGTAGACAGTCTGGATCGCTTCCTCCTCGCTGTCTGCGACACAGGCGTGGAGCTGACAGAACCGGGGGCCTTCGCCACCTTCCTGTTCCCAGGTCTGGACGGTCTCCTGTGGACCGCTCGCCCAGAAGCCATCACCGAGATCGGCAGCTGATTTCGCAGCTCGGTCGCCGTATGCCGAGACACAGATCGGGGGAAGCTCCTCGGGGAGTGTGTAGAGCTGGGCATTCTCGACGGTGTAGTGTTTGCCACGGTGGCTAACCTCCTTGCCAGTCCAGAGTTTCTCGATTACGTCGACCGCTTCTTCGAGCATCTCCAGCCGGATGGTGTGTTCGGGCCAGTGGTCACCGAAGATGTGCTCGTTGAGATTCTCCCCAGTCCCGACGCCTGCGAAAAACTCCCGATCCTCGAACATCGCTGCCGTCGTCGCGGCGGCCTGTGCATAAATCGCCGGGTGAAACCGCATAATCGGTGCAGAGACACCGACACCGACATCGATCTCGTCGGTCGCTGCCGCAATCGCGCCAAGTGTCGACCAGACGAACGGTGCGTGGCCCTGTTCCCCAACCCACGGATGGAAATGATCCGAAATTGAGAGGAAATCGAAGCCAATCTCCTCCGCCGTTGCTGCATTCTCCACGAGATCGTTCGGGCTGTGCTCTTCGCTCGAGAGCGTATAGCCAATCTCGGTCATGCTCAGATAGTTCGCTGTCTCGGTCCTAAGACTGCTGCCTGCCCCTGAAAGTCGGTTTTGTCGGCATTCACAGGGCAGAAAAACGGCAAGGAATTGCTTTCAGGTTGACGACTGAGAGATCCAGTTACCCGCTCGTCAACTCACTCCGAATCGATAAGTTCGACGATAGCGTTGACACACAGCCCTGCGACAATGTACGTGCCCAGTTCGCCGGGAATGTGTACTTCCGGATCGCCGTACGGTGGAAGGAACGTTATTTCGAACTGGCTATAGGTCGGTCGAACGAGCGGGCGAACATCGTCAAGTTGATCGTAAGCCCTGGCAACGTGTTCGAGCATCTGGCGGTCGAGCAGAAATAACACAGGCGTGTATTTAAATTACTACTTAATTAGAGTGGAATATATGATGAATTGAAAGAACCAGTGCTGCAACCGATTCACCGACCGGTCTATCTGAATGTGGATAACAACGCGTCAGCTGTGTGAACTGCGGCATAAAAGCCACACGTAGCAGTCTCGACCGCTGCTTCTGTCAAAGTAAGATCAGGATACAATCAGTCAGATGCCGACGGTCGTATTTCGCACCATATAACAAACCGTCGAGTTGTCCAATGGAAAGACGATGCCAGAACAACAAGAGAAAGAAGCGGCAAAAGAGGTCAGCTCACGGACGGGCCGCGATCCAGTCGTCCTGGCTGCGGCTGGGTCAGTACTCCTCGCGTGGTTCCAGTACTACGTCCTCGGAAACAAACAGCATGGACTCTTTATCGGGCTCTGGCCACCAACGCTACTCGCGTTCTCGAATGCAGTCCGTATCAACAACATCAGCCGCAAGGTCGAAGACAGGACTGCGAGTCTACGGGAGTGGCTGACACAGAATTAACGCAGTGCCTGCTGGTGGCTATCTGAAACTGCGAACCGTTGCTACGGTCAGGGCAAAAATACCTGAATAAATGTGTCACCAGCGCCGATCGCCGCCCCGCTCGGTTTCTAATCGTCACCCCGTTTACTCTCCTGGAGAATCATCGGCCCCATCGCGAGCGTCTGCTTTGCGACAGTCGCAATCCGAATAACGTAAACGATGAAGACGACGAACGGAGCGATGCCGACAGTAAATCCGAAACTTGTCAGCAAGACCATGTTGTCGACGCCGAGGCTCTCACCGGGGAAAGTATCCGGATCGACGAACAGCACAAACACCGCCATCACGACCAGTGCAGGGACAGCAAGGTAAAGCAGTGCACGTGAGAGGTCGATAAGCTTCCACTGGAAATACAGGGTTTTGAAATGCTCGCGGGCTGGCGCGAACAGGCGCAGGGCATCAATCAGCTCCTCGATTGTTTCATCTGCCTCGGCTGAGATCGCATCAGTGTGTGTTGCCCGGATCTGTCGGAGCCGATAGATCTGCCAGGAGTAATTGAAACCGAGTGCTGCCCAGATCACCTCGAAACTTCCAAACGGCGCGTCTTCGAGTTGCTCTCTGACCTGCTGTGCGTTCGCTGTTAGCCCATCGAGATACTCGGTAAGCTCCTCGCGCAGCTGTTCGTCTCCTGTCTGATCGATTGCTGTTTCGACCTGTTCGACCTGCGCTTCGATCCCGGACAGCAGCGCGGAGAGAAATGCTGCAGGTTGGGGCGGGCTGATACTGCATTCCATTATTTTCTCGGCATCCTGACGGAACTTGGACGCTGCCTGCATCCGGTCGCGCTGGTCGCCAACCGCACCAAGTTCCTGTGAGAGTACCAGCTGGTTGATCGTGACGACGATGGTCGTTCCCGTGATGATCGCGCCAATAAACGCCGAAAACAGTGCTTCGACGGAGTCGTGCTCTGCAGCGGTCAGCCTGACCGGCGCGACATCGAAGACGCTGATGACGACGAGCGTAAGGAAGGTGACAAGCAGAATGATCGCGGTGAGGAGCCAGCGGTTCAGGCGCAAAACCAGCCACAGCCAGAGCCGGTTGCCACCGATCTGGTCGCTCGTCGTCTCCGCGCCGTCCGAGCGTTCGCTCATCGCTGAGACAACCAACAGACAGCATGGTAGTTATAAAGGACGTACGGCGGAAGGGCTAGGGCCAGTGGCAGTTCTTACATCGTGAGCCAGTATCGCGTTCGACCCTGTCACGGACTTTCGACCAGGAGGCGTCGAGTGTTTCGCCGTTGGATTTCACGCCACAGCCTCGGGCACCGACCAGATGCCACGTCCCCGACTCCTCGGTAAGCGCAGCTTTCATACCCGCGAGTAGGTGTGGTAACGACTAAAGTGTTAACATGAACCATACAATAGCACTGGCAGTTTCAGCATCTGCATGTCGACCAGTTAGAAGTCAGTCAAGGAGGACTGATCGACAGCGTTGAGCGCATCCTGACTGGTCTGCCAGGAGTCGCGGGCACACGCCGGCAGATTGCCGTGTTCCTGGACAAAGGAGCCGAGAAACTCGCGTGTCGTTGGGTCGCTGGGGTAGCCGCTCCCGACGGCCCCGTACTCGTCGGCGAGTGTCTCGACGTGTTCTTCGCGGGCGACCTTCGCCAGAATACTCGCCGCACCGACGATCGGATAGGACTCGTCGGCACCGTGTTCGGCTCGCAGATCGATGCTGTGATCGACGCCGCGCTGGACACGGCGTTCGAACCGCACTGCGTTGGTGTCGCCAGCGTCGGCATATCCCGAGTGTCCATCCTCGGTGACGGCATCGAGGGCAGCAGCGTGACCGGCAACAGTGAGCCCGTTCATATCAGTCTCGGGGTCGTCGATCCGGTCGACCGGAATCTCGACGACCTCGGTGGCGGCAGCGACCTCCCGGATCGTCGCCGCAAGCTCCCGGCGGCGCTGTTGCTCGATCGATTTCGAGTCACCGACATCCGACGGCAGCAGAGACGGATCTGCCCGGACAGCAGCGACGAACATCGAGCCGAGCACCGGCCCCTTTCCGGCCTCGTCGACACCGAACTCCATACCGCGAGTGACAGCGGGCAGCGGTTAAGCTTCTTCGCTTCGGAAAAACTCGGGCTGTTCGAACGGCTCCTCCTCGCCTTCGACAGCCAGCACGTCAAGCGCAGTGACGACCGCACCAGTACCGACAGCGCCAGCGAGGCTCGGCTCGGTCCGCCCCTCGTCGCT
>SL_4KL_010_BRINEDRAFT_10001221_pt1 | contig 14151 bp, 15 predicted proteins | sample SodLak_010_BRINE_2_FD_10664 | JGI IMG/M metagenome (IMG submission 10664)
CTCAGCGATCGCTTTGCACTCATTTGTGTTCTCTAATACCTGCTCAGCGCTGGCTGTTTGCAGACTCGCGCTGACAGTGGTGTGTATATAAAAGGCCCCCAACGTGGGTTCTCAAATCGAGGATATCGGCCTGACTGGCCGTTTGATCTACCCACAGGGGACTGCACAACGGTTCGACTCCATTGGTGGGCATCCTGCATACGCAGGCGAGTATATACACATATGACAGACGATAACTCCAAAACCGGACTCTCCCGCCGAAAAATGCTCGGCGGTATTGGAATGATCGGCGTTGCATCAGCTGGTGCAGGGCTCGGAACAACCGCGTACTTTAGCGACCGGACAAGCTTTAGAGATAACCACCTCGAAGCGGGTCAGCTCGAACTCTTCGTTGATTTCAACGCGTATGAGTTCCAGGGCCCAGAGATGGTCTACCATGATAGCGGCATTGTCTCTGGAAAAGACACAATCTCAATTGATGTTGATGACGTGAAGCCAGGTGACTGGGCAAAGTACAAACTCTGCTTCGACATTGTTGACAACCCAGCGTATTTGTGGCTCTGTGGCGCCCTTACAGAGAACAACCTCGGCGACCTCAACCGTCCAAAAAAGAAGGCGCTCGCAGAAAAGTACGGAGATGACAACAACGATAATATCGACTTTGACGATATTGACGGTCAACTCGCAGATGCACTTGATGTAATTGTGTATTACTGCACGCCTGATGAGGATATTAAAGAGCGAGCAAATCCGGACGAAGACGATATTATCGCAGAGGGAAGTCTCGCAGAAGTTCTTGCAACGCTGCAGGGCGGTGTCCCACTCGATGCAGACGGAGAAACAGACGATGGAGATGGGCAGCTTCCGCTTGCAGATCGGAACTGTTTCCCACCTGCTGAAGAAGTCCGAGAAGAGCCGGGTGCAGGTCCAGAAGATGAACAGTGCGTCTGTTTCGAATGGTCGCTCTCCACCGATGTTGGAAACAAAGTTCAAAATGATTCAGTGAAGTTTGACTTCGAAGTCTTCGCGGAGCAGTGCCGCCACAACGATGGCACAACTAACCCATGCGTTGATGAGGTCTACACAGAAGACTACATCAATCCGGAAGGAATCTCCCAACCGATCGAAGGCGGCAGCATACGCGTTGGCGTCTCCTACGGCCCGAAGAATGTCGTCTACAATATCCTGTTTGATGAGCCAGAGGATGCCGACTATAGCTTATCAGACCCAGACTTTGCCAACGCGAACTTCTCACTGCCGTTTAATGCGGATCCGAGTGATGGGACCTATGACTTCCAAGTTGCATGGAATGAAGAGACTCCTGATGGGTTTGATTACTCCGGAGTCGAAAGTGGTCCAAACTGGGAAAAAGACACTAGCACTGGATGGTCTCCACTTCCACCCGGATTCTTTGCATCCAAATCTGGCAAACAAGCGATCATCTCTGTTCCACGTGAAGAGTTAGATCAAGGAGACGATGACTACGTCTTTGGATTTAATGCAGGTGCTGGCGGTGAGCAACCGTTTGTCGGTATTCCAGAAGGCGGGCCATATAGCTCTAGCCAGAACTTCACGTCTGACGAAAACGGCCAGACTGCAACACTCCTATAGAACTGCCCTAGCTTCACACTGGAATAATTTTTCCCACGCTAGGTTGGTTCCCACAACTAATGTGGATCGACGGTTCGAATCCGTCAGTGGGTTTCCCCGCTTGGGGACGATTACAATGACAGAAGAAAACACACAAACCTCCCGCTTCTCGCGCCGACAGATGCTTGGCGCACTCGGAACCGTTGGTGTCGTCTCCGCTGGTGCAGGCTACGGTACGTCTGCGTTCCTCAGCGATCGAACCACATTTGAAGATAACCACATCGCTGCAGGGCAGCTCGCACTCAGCGTCACGTGGCAACAGCTATACTACGGTGCAAGCACCGATCGGCGGCCAGACGATTACGGATCAGTTGGCAGGCCGTTCGTGAATGCATTCCCGGATGAAAACGAAGACGGGCTTCAGTCGTTTGGCGATCGAGAATATATCGATCTTGACGACTACGACGATGACGATGATGGGCGAGAACAGGCAGCGATCGATGGCGAAAACCTTGAGTTCTCTTGTGATGAGGTACTCAACGAACTTGGCGATCCAAACGATGTCTTAGACGGAGAGCCGTTGATCAACCTCGACGATGTGAAACCAGGCGATCGAGGCGAAATTACATTTGGTGCCAAACTCTGTGACAATCCTGGATATATCTGGCTTGGCGGGCACGTAGATGACGAGTTTGACGGCTCTGCACTCGCAGACGCAATTCAAGCCCGCGTCTGGTACGACGACGGTAATAACGTCTATGAACCAGGTGAACCAGTCATCGCAACTGGGTCACTGCAAGAAGTTCTCGATCAACTCAGAGAGGGCGAGCTCTTAACGCCGGAACCAGGATCTGTTGAACCGCCGGAAAACGGTAATGGAGTGACACTAACTGAGGATGATTGTGAGGTCGTAGATGGAAACCCACGATGTATTTCGCTTGGACTACAGACTGCCCTTGAGATTGATTCGAGCGAGTTAGAAGGATTGGCAGAAGGCGACTCAGAAACATTCGATACTGACTTCGGCGGTACAGTAACAATCACGGTAACTGCGGTCTCTGAAGATGATGTTAGAGAGTTTGACTTCGAATTAAATGGATTTGAAGTAGATACGGTCATTATAAAAGGTGGGCCGAATGCAAATGTCTGCAGTCAAGAAGATGGTGACGGAGAAACGCTCACAGCAAGCAGCGGTGACGGTCTCGGAGCACCATTCCGAACTGACGAACAGCGGTTCGGTGTCAGCGCGATTCGTTTCTGTTTCGACGGTGAACCAACGGTTGTTGACCCCGAAGACCCTGGCGATGAGGTCTGTTTTGAGCCGTCGAATACACAGTTCCTTGGCTTCGAATGGGAACTTCCAGCCGATGTCGGCAATGATATTCAAAACGAGAGCGTCAAGTTCGATCTAAAATTCTACGGCGAACAGTGCAGACACAATCCAGAACCTGCAACCCCATTCGGAAACAACTGATCCGAAGTTACAGATTTATTTTTCAAAGCGACGATAAGCCCAGAGCGAACAGCGATGGCTGTGTGCTCCGAATTAAAACGGAACAGGCCGAGTGTGCAAAATAACTAATTGGAAACTAACACTTTTACCTCTGTTATCCAAACAGCTGCAGCAGCCGCCATCTGGAGGTCCATAGCTGATAGCCGACGGAGATCGCAAATACACCCAAAACAAGGCTTGCCCACAGGATCGGATCGATCGCGCCGACAAGTGGCAATCCAATGAGCGAAAAGATGACGAGCATCTGTCCACTGATACCAAGCAGTTGGTAGTACTCACCCCACGTGACGCCATATTTTGTGACGACGTCCATGTATCGATCGACCTGTTTAGCGCCGTCGCGAAGTTCGATCTCTCGGGAATCGATATGGTATTTGATGATCCCAAGCTCATCGAGTTTCGGAAGGTGGGTCTGATGGAGGGAGGCATACACGCTATCGCGTGTTGATTTGGGGACCGGGCGGGTAGCGGTTTCTACCTCAGCGATCGCGGTTGCAAGTTCGGCGACGGTGATCCGACCGGAAGTTGTCGTCAAGACACGAAGTGTCTCCCATCGTCGTTCATTTGCAAGCACATCGTAGATCTCGATCTCGCTGAGATGTGGTTTCTGGCTAAGCATCTGTTCGTACCAATATGGTCGATTATCCCACGGTTATGTATGCACAGGCTTCAGTTGTCAAAAAGCCAGAAGAAAATTTAGTAGCAGCCCGTTTCATCGCGACGGGCGACACTAACGAGACCTCAGAAGCGGCTTATTAGTCGTTTGGCCGAGTATGAGTCTCTATAGCTAACAGGCCTACAGACGTGTACGCATCCATATGGTCGGCCTCGATAGTGTGTCGATCGGGATGTGAATATGTCTCCACAACTACCAGAATTATCACGGCGGTCGATCCTCGTTGGTCTTGGTGCAGTCGGTGTCACGGCTGCTGGCGCTGGGCTCGGGACAACTGCCTTCCAACGAGATCAAGAATCGCTCGATGAAAGCCAGCTCGAAATGGGGCACGTGGACTTAGCAGTTCACTATGACTTCTTCCGTGACCAAGGACGACGGGATGAACCCGGTGGAATTGGTCGGAGCAATCGGGGAACAGGAACTGTTGGTATCTCAAGCGGTGGAACAGATGTCGAAGAAAAAGATGAGTCAGATGACGAGTATACTAAAAAACAGAAAGTCAAATACAATATCCGGGATATCAAGCCCGGCGATATGGGTTTTCTTCGGTTCTGCTTCTCAATCGTCGACAACGACTCGTACCTCTGGAGCTGCGGGGAGTTCACTGACGAAACAGTCGGAACCGGCGGCGGAAAGGCCGCAGACTACATTGATGCAACACTCTACTACTGCACAAAAGACACGCACAAGGACGACCCGATCGATCCGAAGTCAGTGCTCGTCTCTGGAACCCTTCGAGACGTATTTTCAGCTCTCAAACAGGGGATTCCACTTGATGCGGAGGCGCGAACCGCTGGCGGATCAGACTCAACGAAGCTCCCGCTTGCAAACAGGACCTGTTTCGACGGCTCAGAGACACACAAAGAGCCGAATGAAACCTGTTTGTGTCTCAAATGGGAGCTTCCAATCCGATCGCAGACTACTGATGAGGAAACACTGAACAACAACAAGGTACAGGGGGCCGGCGTCAAGTTCGGTCTCACATTTACCGCCGAACAGTGTAGATACAACGATGGAACAGAAAGTCCGTGCAGCGATGCGGCATACGTGGGGAAATGATTCGTCTACGATTTCAGTCGATAGTAGGTGGACATTATACGGTTCGTATCGAGTCCATACTGAAACGGTACGAGAGCCGTCTTCTACGTGATGGACGAAGCAAAGACGTTGCTCGTAATCCAGCAGCACTCACGCCTGTATCGTGTAGTGCGGCGATCGAACGCATAGTGTACCAAAGAGGTCCCCAATTATGAGTAAAAACCCGGAGAAACTCCTTTCGCGACGAGAGCTCCTTGGCAGTACACTCGTTGTCGGCTCGATCGGTGCACTGAGTGGTGCATCGACACAAGCGTACCTCCAATCGAATACCACCGTTTCTGGACACATGACCGTTGGTGGGGTTACGATCGAGACAAGCTGTGAAGATACTGATGATGACAGCTGTACTGCCGGTCCTGATGGCGTTGAACTCTCACTGTCCGGCTTTTCACCCGGGGAAATGGTCTCTGAATCGTTTTCGGTTACTGCAACGGATAACCCACTATGGCTGTGGGTTCGTGCATGCCCGCCGGAGACAAGTTCGCTTGCAGGTGTCCTTGAGGCCACACTCGAGGTCGATCGTGCCTGTGATGGCGACGGTTCGATCGTTGAAACAGGCACACTCCAAGATGTGCTAGTTGCTATTTCGGAAGGTACCCTGATCGAACCGTGTCTTGACAGCGACGAAACCGTCTGTATAACGCTCACGGTGACCCTTCCGGAAGATGTTGCGGACCCAGATCAGTATGAGAACACGGATGAGACAGTCACCTTCGATCTTCGAACCCAACAGTGCCGACACAACGACGATCCGGAAAATCCATTCGCTGATGTGGAACCATGTCCTGAGCCGTTAGTGTGTCCGGAGTGTACGCTCCTCGGAAAGCTTGAGACACCAGGAAACGATCGGCTTGAGCCAAATACGACGTATGAATTTGACGAACTTGAGAGCGAATTCGAGAGCGGCCGATATGTCATTGATGTTGGTACCGTTGAAAACGCAACTGATGACGAAAACGGCGAGACAGTATGTGCATCGTTTGAGATCCGAGATACGGAAACTGATGAACTCCTTCCGATATGTGAATCTATTATCACTGGAGGGCCACCAGGAGAAGGAACGAAAATGGCCAACCAAACGGTGAACGTCGAAATTCAATTTCGTTCGAACCACCAGTATTCACAACTGGACTCATCTGCACGAATGAACGTGAAAACCAAGGTGGACAACTCATCCAACCGGGGATAAGCAACGTCGAGTTCTTCGTCTGCATTTGAGTGATCCCAATGAAAGAGCTATCAACATACATGACACGACAGCTGGCTGTCCGAGTCGCAGTCGTTGTCATCCTTATTGCCGTCGTTGCACCGTTTGTAATCTATGCCGTCCCGCAGGTGATTGGCGCAAGTCACAGCTACGTGGTTTTGACTGCTAGTATGTCGCCGGCGATTGAAACAGGAGACGTTGTGATCGTGAGCGAAACGGACCCGGAAGCGGTCGAAGCAGGTGATGTGATCACCTATGTTCGTGGTGAGAATGAACCGCCAGTGACCCATCGGGTGGTCGAGATTACAACGGAAGATGGACAAACATCGTATGTAACACAGGGTGATGCAAATAGCGACCCTGATAGCGGGGCGGTCCCCGCAGACAATCTCATCGGTGCCGTTGTGTTGGTTATTCCATGGATCGGGTACGTAATTCAATTCATTAACACCCCAACCGGATTTGCGTTGTTCGTACTCATACCGATCGGGCTGCTCGTGATCTCTGAGGCGTGGACACTGCTTGCGCCTGCATTACGGGATACACAGACAGAGCCAGAAGAAGGCTGATTGGGTTATATACGTGACACAACGGAACTATAACCGTCGTTTCTGATTTCCAACTGTATGGATCGTTGCAACGGACAGCAGTGTCAAAGATAAGACTCCAAGAATTAGGAGTGGTGAAATGAGCGTAAACGGATACGCACCGACCCAAACCGCAACAGTAAGCGCAAAAAATACGGCTCCGAGCCCTAAATAACATTCACTCCACGGAATTCGTCTTTTCTGACCGGTTCAAGATAGAGATCAAGATTATCGACTTCTTTTGTGAGCTTGATTATTCCACGATCGCGGTCATAATTAATAAACCCTGCAGCGGCGAGCTTTGGGAGATGAGACTGATATAGTGAGGTGTAGACACGTTTGCGGTCTTGATATGAGAGCTCTTCTACTGCAATATCGTTTTCCCATGCTGCGACCTGTGTCGCGACCTCTCGAATCGTTGCTGTCTCTTCTACTGTTTTAAGATATGAGATTGTAAATCGACGGCGTTGGTTACCCAGGGTCTGGAAGACAGTGTCTAGAGAGTGATCTATGTTCTCTGCTTCGGTTGGGGCCTGAGTTCTTGATTGAGAGATACTTTGTGACATATACTGGGTTACCAAATAACAACCTGAATTTTGTTTTTACAGATTTATACTTTTTGGTAAAAAACGAATTGTCACCTAAATAGAATACCGATGTATATAGGATTCATTGAGATTATCGTGTATCTGAATGTTCATATATCCGCATCTAGAGCGACTGAAATGACTGATTACTATTTAGCATATTTTAGAGCCTATACTATAAATATTTGATATATTAGGCTTTGTCAGGTGATTTTGTAACTATACTGCCTTGCTATCTGTGTCAGTATACCCTGCGTTACGAGACTACGTTATGAGAGATGTAATTTGACGTCTGTTCGCCGTTTGGCTCTTGAGGGTCTTCGGTTGTCTCCTCAGGTGTTGGTGTAGTCTCCGGTGACTCTGGAGTCGTTTCATCAGGTGTTGGTGTAGTCTCTGGTGACTCTGGAGTCGTTTCATTAGGTGTTGGTGTAGTCTCTGGTGGCTCTGGAGTCGTTTCTTCAGGTGCTGGTGTAGTCTCCGGTGGCTTTGGAGTCGTTTCTTCAGGTGTTGGTGTAGTCTCCGGTGGCTTTGGAGTCGTTTCTTCAGGTGTTGGTGTAGTCTCCGGTGGCTCTGGAGTCGTTTCTTCAGGTGCTGGTGTAGTCTCCGGTGGCTCTGGAGTGATCTCCTCAAAAGACTCTGCAGTCTTGAACGTCCCTTCGACAGTTTGCTCTGCGGTGAATAACGCGACAGTATATCCACCACCGAATGCGATCGCAAAGATTGCTACTGTGAGCGCGGCAAGAATAACTGCTCGACGAATATTATTCATTTTTGCCTCCGTGGCGCTTCTCTGTCGATCGTTCCTCGATCGGATCTGCCGAAACAAACGCCGAATCCTCGAGACCAACTGATTCAGTGTCAGTGTGTACTGACTGTGTATCCGGCTCAACGCCCCCATCGGTCACTCTCTGTGGTACCGCGTGCTTGCGACGGGTCGTGATGATGGTACCGATACCCATCAGTAACAACAGTAGTGCAGCAACAGCGACACTAGTAGTGAGCCCCGTTCGGAGCACCGTCAGCAGATACATGCTGTAGACGACAAAGGGAACCAGTACGATTGTTGCACCAAGCACCATGTCTGATGAGATGCTCACAGTACCATCACCATCATTTGTGGGTGCTCTCTCGGAACCATCACTACCGGCTGCTGGTACTACGCCGATCGCAGTTTGTGCTTCACTAGGTGTCGGTTGTGCCGTAGTTGGATCAGTAACACCGGCTGTTTGCTCCTCATCTTCAAAAGTCGACTCAGGTGCGTGGCGAAGTTTCTTTGCGAGCGTCCAAAGTTCAGACAGAATTAACAGCCCAAATGGCACGATAACAAGTGCAATGAAGCCATACGTGGAGTTTCCAAACTGGATAATGTAGCCAATATATGGAATCGTAAATATGACCGTTCCAAGGACAGTATCGCCAAGAACGAACCCTGCATCTACGGCACTATTAGCATCGCCTTGCGTCTGGAATGCTGGCTCCCCATTGATTGCCACAACATCCACCACACGGTGTGTTACAGGAACCTCCGATGTTCCTCGCATGAATGTTATCACGTCACCTTCAACAATCGTCTCAGGTCCTCGGTCGGCAACGATAACGACGTCACCGGGAGCGATCGCCGGGGTCATGCTGGCAGTGAGGACGACGAAGCTATGATCCGCCCCGATAGTCCATGGTGCTGCATACACAACAAATGGTGCGACAACAGCGATCAACAGCAGTACAGCTACTATGTTTGCAATTTTTTTAATTTGTATGTTCATTGTAAATCCTCGCTACACACCGATTTTCCACCTTTGGCTATTGCTTCAGTGACGGTTAGTTGGTAGTCGGTCTCCGCATTTTCAAGCGCAAACGTTCTCGAGCAGCTCGTATGGATTGAACCAATCTGTATTTTTGCTCCGTTGGACTGGACAGAAACATCGAAGTTTGGATTTCCGCTTTCTGGGAAGTCGATACTGAATGCATCCGACGATGAGATGGTTGCTGATTCGATCGTCGTAACCTGTCCGCCACTCGAGTTTTGCGGCTCAAAAACGATTGTGACGTCGTCTGTGGGGCCAGTGTACTCAAACGTTGCAGTCGAGATCCGTTCACTGTTGATAGCGCCCTCTCTACATGGTACACATCCAGGTTCCGCTGGCTCCTCTGGTTCCGTTACTCCATCATCCCCATTGGAATACTCTTTGCAGACGAACACCNCGATGTAACTGATCCCAGATAGATTTCCACCCGAGTTCACAGAGGAGTATAATAGCTCGTTAGTGCTACGTGATGGTGGATCAATACGGTATGATTCTACACCATCACCGCCTTGCTGTGTTGGGCGTCCACCACCCTTGATATCGACCCCGCACAGGGAAGGTGTTGGGTGTCCATTAGTCGAGTCGATCGTGAATTGAACGGCAACAGTCTCCGTGTCATTGTCTTTCTGCTCCACATCTTCGATGATGAGTTTATACGAGCTGTTGTCAAGTTCGAGCGTGTCACCAATCTCGATCGGCATCATTCCATCACTAATGTCAACTTTCCCAAGCGATAGTGTGCAGTTTTCCGGTGGACAGCTCTTGATCGGTGCACATCGATCTATAATCGCGAATGGGTTTGAAGCCGTTTGCGCTGAGTTATGACGGCACTGCTCTGCAGCAAATAACAGCCGTAACTGTGTTGACTGATCCGCAAGCGATTCGCTGGTTCCCGGTGGGAGTCGTAGGCGAAGTTCAATCTCCGCAGACTGTGCTGGGTCAAGACAACCGGTCTCCGTCTGTGATTCAATCGCTAATCCGTTGATTGCAGTAGTTCGGAGGTCGCTCAGTGTTTTTGTCCCGTCTCCACCATAGAGCGATCGTGTGTACCCATCAATGCGAGAACGAAGCTCTACGCGGAGCGCCTGTGCAAGCACATCAGCCGGCTCTGGACAATCTGTTGCAACCCACAGCCGCCCCGGGTTGCTTCCGACAGTGACTGTGAGCGTTTTTGCTATGCGATCGCCGGGCTGGATATCGTCGATCGTAAACGAAACGATCCCATTGTCTTCCGTACATCCAGTACAACCGATGTCGATCGAAAGATCACCAGCGACAACTGCGCCACTAAAGGACTCTGTGGCCGACAAGTATGCTTGTGTCCGGGCACCGGAGAGGCTCCCAACCGCACCAAGTGCACCCACACCAACAACGCCTGCAAGAAGCTGTCGTCGACTGACCGGAACACCATTACTCATTTCCAACCCCATGTGTGAATGGGTTATCTGTGAAGTCACACGGAACTGCAACGAAGTCAAGTGCAAAGCCAACACCAGTACCCTGTAATGTGTTGGGAAGGCCGTTCGGAAGCTCCCATGCAAACCCAAGACAGTACCGATCGTCGGGATCAAGACAGCTGTTGTCAGTCATCCCGGGGTTAATCTGGAAGCCATCTTGTAAAGAAACCCCACCGATGATATCTTGACGGGTGTGTTCAAGCGTTCCAGTGACGATCGGATCGCCTGTCGAACCGTTCTCAGCACCAAGACAGCTCCCAATCCCGAGTGGTCCATGATCGTACCACAGCTCAATCGCAACTGTATCAGCAAGCATGTTTTCGCCGGCTGCGAGCCGCTGTCGCATCCAAACCGTTGCCGGCTCGGAGTCTGGATCAAGTGATAACCCGACGCTAAGCGTCCCAGAGTCTCCCGGTAGTGCGTTGTCGATCTCGATTACTGGTCCTGCGACATTGGTTGGATCGCTCACATAGGCATCAGTTTCAGTTTCTGCCCACTCAGCATCCTCGGTAAGCGGGAGCCCGGAAACGAATTCGTCCCCTGCCCCACGGTTGTAGGTACTATACCAACCAACAACAAGATCAATTCCACTCGAAGACGCATACGTGTAGTTTGTATATGGCCGATCGCTTGCAGAGACCGTCCACCGACCGCGGACAAGTCCCATACTTCCAACGCCGATTACACTGGCGCTTGCGAGCAGTTCACGTCGTTTGAGAGTTGGTATTGAATCTGATTTCATACGCCCACCTCCGGGACCGTCCATTCATTAGATAGGAGACACCGGTTGAGTAGGACATTATCTAACGGAGGGGATATGTATGGGTTCAGTACCGTCACAACAGCCAGTGGGAGGCTTTGGCATCCACCGCCAATCGGAAGCGGCATGCAGTTCATACCAACACCGGAAGGGCGTGCCTGTAGAGAGCGTACTAACTGCGCCCCTCNTTTGGTTTTTGCTGTGATTGGCTGCAGTTCGTGATTGAGTTGCTGTGTCGACGATCGTTGCTGATTGTGGATCATATCTTCCTCCAGATACTCACTGCTGGAATTGAACCATGCGATCGGCCACCTCTCTTTGGAGCCCAAATGAGTGTAAAAATACAGTACCGAATGTAGTAGTTAGACGTCGACTCTAAATCCGAGACCCTCACGACCAGGTTGTGTATCCCACGTCATCGTCACCATTCCGGAGATGACATCTCCCTCTGCGAAGGTCACATCGTTAAGAACGATCTGCTGTTGACCGCCAACATTCCCATCAACAAACACCGAATTCGATCCTGATGGGACTGTACCATTCAGTTGGATATCGGAGACAAGAATACTGGCATCATTTGTTGAGGCTTTTGCCATGACAGTAACGCCATCAGCAACTGGCGTTGGTGCATTTTCAACCATCACCTCAGAACCACCGATGTTCCATTTTGCATCGCCATCGTCGATCGTTAGTTCAAACGGAACGGCTTCGCCGTTTGGCCAGCTGAAATTCTCGTTTCCAGTGTGTAGCGGGGTATCACTCGCGTCACGGATGTCCAACTCTCGGTTTGCTGCTCCGCCACCATCACCGTAGACCCCACGTGCATGCCAGATGCTTCCGTCCAGATCAGGGAATCCGGATGCTTCTGTCGTCTCGACGCATGGGTTTGTTAGACCGTCATTGTGCCGCTCTTGCTCGGCGTAGAACGAGAAGTCAAATGTCACAGAGTCCGTCTGGATCTCATTACCAACCGATGTCGGGACTTCCCACTCGAAACAGACACAGGTCTCTGCAGTGTTCGGCTCGCCATCGACGAACGGTTCATCAACACCCTCAAACGCGGCTCTATTCGCGATGATGCCATCATCGTTCCCATCACCGTAGAGTGGAACACCTTTGCTGAGAGCATCCATCACGGATCTAAGCGATCCAGCGATGATCTGCTCACCAACTGTACCATCCGTATCACAGTATGACATCGCGATCTCCATTGCATCTGCAAGTTGGCCATCATCTGGAACCTCACCGAACTGCTCCATGAGCGCGGTCTCTTCTGGTCCTGTCGTCCCGTTCTGTTCGTTTGATGTTAGCTCACCACACATCCACATGTATGCCGGGTTGAATACGATCGAAAAGCAGAATTTTCCTTCACCGGAGTCGCCAGGCTTGAGATCCTCGACTTCGATTCGGAGCGGTTCCCCCTCCGGTTCGCCACCGACCACATTTCCATTGATGAACGTTCCTGATGGCGTCGAGTAGCTTCCAAAGATCCCTTGATCTTCTTCGTAATCAACGTGGACGAACAGGTCGAGTTCACCAGCGGTGAGTGTGTTTCCGTCGAAGCTCTCTTCATCGCTGAAGAATGCGGTTGTTCCGAGTCCTGCACCCGCTGTTGCTAGTCCGATCACACCGATACCGCCGATCACATTTCGCCGCGAAAGTTTGATATTGTTGTCTGTCATGATTTTGATCCCGAGATGGGAAAACTCACCCGTGGAGTCGAACCACTGCTCTCGATCGGAGAGTTGAGCCCCACACAGCGTGTGTGCTCAGAATGAGTGTGAATAACGTGACTAGGGAACGATTGTGGCGAGAAATCTAGTTTCCAGCCTCCGCGAATGGGTTGTTCGAGCCGTCGTTATGACGGCATTGTTCTGCGTAGAACGAGATATCAAACTCGACGGAGTCTGACTGGACTTCATTCTTCACATCAGTTGGGAGCCACCATTCGAAGCCGAGACAGCGGGTCAAGAATGGCGGGTAACAGTCACGCTCGTCAGTGAATTCGTTTGCGTCAAGTGGAACGCCTTCTGCAAGCACTTCGAGCACTTCCCTGAGTGTTCCTTCTGCAATTACCTGTTCACCGAGGACGACCTGTGCAATCTGCGAGAAAATGATTGACAGATCAACACTCGCTGGTGCTTCGTAATACAGTTTGACACCAGTTTCATCGTCTGATTCGAACTCACCAACCCCTTCTGATGCAATACTAAGCAGTGTCGTGCGTGCAAGTCCTGTTTGTGAGACTTGTTCTAATCCGAAACCGATCGACACGATCGTGATGTCTGTGTCATCTTTAATTTCATCTGCAACAGCCACTGTATCAGCTGCCGCAGTAGTATTGTTGACATCAGACATGGCGATGAGTTTGTCATTGCGTGACCAGTCTTGCCATGTACTGTAGCTTGGGAATCCAGATTCACCGCTTGAATCTGCATCTGCCTCATCGTTATCGTCGACATTTTCAGACTCATACGACCACGTTGGAGCACCATCCCCAAGCACAATCATAATCTGGCGGCGGCCATTTACTTGCCCATCTTCGAGCATTTGCCGACCACCGTAGAGCCCTGCACCAATATTCGTACCAGAGATACCGAATGGCGTGTCGTCAGGGTCAAATGGTGCTGAGCTTCCATCGTCTTGTCCAAACGTGTACGACTCGATCGCGTCGATGTCATTATTAAGCGTCGTTAGGTCGCTTGCATCGGTGAGCGGAAATTCCAACTCATCGATGCCACCGAATTTGACCAGTCCAAGTCGATCGTCCTCGCCAGTACCATCAATATCGGTTCTGAGGTTTGCAGCAAGCTGCTTGATCGCCTCTCTGGCTTCGAAGATACGGGAACCCTCATCTTGGCTATCGAGACT
>SL_4KL_010_BRINEDRAFT_10001222_pt1 | contig 14150 bp, 10 predicted proteins | sample SodLak_010_BRINE_2_FD_10664 | JGI IMG/M metagenome (IMG submission 10664)
TCAAAGAGTGTGCTATACCGGTACTGTGCAGTGGATCAACAAAACCTGCGGTGTGATGCAGAGCCAGCCATCCTTTGCCAAATTGACGATCTAGCACTCTCTGCAACCGTTCAGTTTTATATAATTTCCCCGGCAGTTCCGAAATTCTGGAAGTGGAAAATAACTTATTCACAGAAGGGTATTTCGATAACACCTCCTGCCACACATTATCAGGGTTACCATCTGGAACTGCTCCGTCAAAAAGTATACCCGCACTTACTTTTTCAGTATTAAATCGAAGCATCCACATCCACCCCTCTTCGATAATATGGTGCAACGCTGAAAGATCAGGATTATAAGGCCGTTGGTGTGAAGTGCATCTGCCGTTTAGTTTTAGCAGATCATTCCATTTCAAAACTCCATCAAAATGAGAAAAGAGAGCCGATGAATTTGTTTCGAAATTGGCATGAGTGCTATTCGTGTTGAACATCATACCGGAAAATCTTGGCGAACCGGTAGCGTCGATTATAAACGTGGTTTCAACTACTACTTTTTCGCTACTTTTATTGTTTACAGTTTCAACAGACCAAAATTGAGAATCTTTTCTGTTAACTTTTTTGATCTCTGTATTATCAACGTACTTAACTCCCAAATCGACCATTTTCTGAGTTAAAAATGTATCCAAATCCGGTCGATACCAATTGGTATCGGAATTTTCATTATCAACACTCGCGGCAACCATCAATTCATTTTCGTGAGTGTCTGTGTCTTCAAACGGTTGGTTGGGTTGATGGAAATAGTAACTGAATCCACGTTTGATACCACAGCCTATTTGTGAGTGATTTTCTTGCCAGCTTCCATATCGAGATAGAGATTTCAGCCACTCCAGTTCATACTCTTCTGCTATAGATCGCAACAACATATCTGCAATAGGCGTGGATGACTCTCCGATTGAAAAACGAGGATGACTTTCTCTCTCAACCACTATTACGTCATACCCCAATTTTGTTAACCCCATAGCTGTTAAAGCTCCGGAAAACCCACAGCCGACTATCAAAAAATCGTGCTTTTTTTTATCAGCCATATTCTATCAATATTTTGCAGTACAAACATTTACTTGTTTTACTTAATAACATTTGCATTCTACGGGAGGCAATACAGTTTGGGTGTAGTTCATCTTTTCAATTCTACTTTTCCGGGCCCCAATGCAATTATTACAGTTTGAAAATTTTTCGAGATCCCAAACATCACAAAACACCCGTCCTTTTTGAAGTTTCAGTGCTTCATCAAATACGATTTCAAGAGCTGATAATTTTGGAGGCAAATACTCACCTAGTTTTCGAAGATGATCCATAATGCCGTTTCCATCTCTTGTGGGAATCACCGAACAGGACGATACTCCGACATCGAAAGCAAATTCCACAGATTTCAAACACCACTCTATATTTTCATTCTCGTCGGTTAAAAAAGGGGGATTCAGCAGTATAAACGCCCGTGTAGAGATGTCGGCTTGTGAAAGAAAGGATACCGCATCGCTAAAATCTTTTTTCGTAATCTGTTTGTTCAGCTTTGGCAATACGTTTGGATGTATTGATTCCAACCCCATCGCTATTTCAAAACTGCCGGGTAAGCGGTCCTTAAAATCTGTAATAAACCTTCCTATCAATTTCGGATGATTTTCAACAATTACATGTTCAAAGCTACTTAACAGACCAGCAATCCGATCGTAATCTTGGCGGGGAATCGCTTTCCCATCAAAAAAATTACCGCTGTTATACAGTTTTATCACATCTGCTTTTGGGAGGCGATCCAGGGCATACTTAATTTGATGTGGAATAGCTCCTTTTGGTGTCGGCTCATCAAGCGTGTGGCGCCAAAGGTCACACATCACGCATTTAAATGGGCACTCCCGGTTGGTTAAAAATATTGTATTTACCGGTTTGATTCGTCCGTCAGCCTGAATCTCTTTTTCATGAAGAAAAAAGTCCGGTTCCCACGGGTTCATCTTCTCCTTTGGCGGCCGATACTCTTTAACTACCGAATTGGATATTTCAAATTCCACCTGCTCACCACCTGGTCATTGATTATCAATTAAATCTACATATAGAGAGAAGCAAAATACTGTCGGTACTCCAATTCAGAGTCAGCAAATACTTTTTTAAAATCATCCATAGATACCGTACCGTGCTGCATTCGGCGTTTTGGGAATACCGGCATATCCATTCCTGTTATTGCTTTCACGCCTCGTTTAACAACTTCGCCTTTGAGTTGATACAGCTTTTTATGATCCCAATCCGTTAAATCTATAAAGGGAATTCGCTCGGCCACATCAATAACATTCGGCAGAGAGTATGGGCTAAAGGCTTTAAATCCATGCGCTTTAGCCGGGGCAAACGTTCGAACATGACCGCGGCTCTGTCCACCTGAGTAGGTAAGCGAGTGTTTGATTTTATCAACGCCCCACCCTTCGTGATATAACAAATGGTTATTCAGCACGCTGCGAATTGTCAACTCGGGATTCTCTTCAATCGGGTACGATCTTAGATTTTCATCACCGCCGTCTCCATCAATTAAGCACTTCCAATCCGGATATTGTTCACGGATTTTTTTGCAGAGTGCAAGAACCATTGTAGCCGCTTCCACATCACGCTGTTTGTAATCTTCAATTACACGGATGGTTTCTCGGAAATCGAGATCAGACAATCCACCTTCGAGAACTTCATGGAAAACTGAGAGATCAAGGCGGTCTAAAAACTCATGCGCTTGATCAGCATCGGGGCCGTTGTTAATATTTAGTGTAAACGCCTTCAGGCGTGATGGTGACTGCCCCATTTGTAAAAGAGTATGATAAAGTACCAAGAACACCGATCCACTATCAATTCCACCCGAAAATAGTACGCCAATTGGTTCATTTTGCGGAATTTGTTCGAGCCATTTTTGGCACTCATTGGTCATAGCTCCAACATATGCTTCACCAATTTTATTAAGATCTGCAGGCAGTTTCTTCTCGCTTGGAACATAATAACGGTTGTAATCTGGATTGGGATCAGGACACCCAACGACATTCAGTTTTACAACATAGTGTGCAGGCACCATTCTTGTATAGGCCGGGTTGAACTGATGATGCAGGTCGAGGCTTTTCAGGTACTCGTAAATTTCATCTATTCGTTCAGCAACAATTAACAAAGGCCCTTGAACCTGCTTGGCCATAAAATATCGCATCGGCCGGCCGATTGAGCGAGTCATTGTTACTTGTTTTCCGTCCTTCGTGACAATTGCAAAACTCCCTTCAATTTCCCGAACCTTCTCACGATCACCTGAAGCAACAATCTGTTCAGCTTCTTCTACAGACATGTTTAATATCTGATTTTCACTCGGATCAATCAGACTTACAAAATCATTTAATTTTTTTACTACTTTCGGCATAGATCTTACTTCTAAGGCATTAGTTAAAATTTGCACACATAAAAAATCGTGATATTGATGTAATGATTGGAACCAAAGTTCTAAGTATGACTTCCTATCCAATCATTACAAATACCACGAACTATACTTGAAATTTACTTATTTAAACCCAAAATACGGCGGTTTAAATCCTCATCACTACCGGCTCCTGCAAAGTCATCAAAAGCCTTATCCGTTACACGTATAATATGATCCTGGATAATTTGAGCACCTTCAATAGCTCCTTGCTCCGGATGTTTTATGCAGCACTCCCATTCGAGCACAGCCCAGCAATCAATTCCATATTGAGAAAGCTTGGAAAAGATTCCGTGAAAGTCGATCTGCCCATCACCAATAGAACGGAATCGTCCGGGGCGATCTACCCACCCCTGGTACCCGCCATAAATTCCACTTTTTCCGGTGGGATTAAACTCCGCATCTTTTACGTGGAAACTTTCGATATAATCTTTATAGATATCGATAAAGGTTAAGTAATCCATCTGCTGGAGTAAAAAGTGGCTTGGGTCGTACAAAATTCTGGCTCGGGGATGATCTCCTGTAGCCTCTAAAAATTTCTCGTACGTTACGCCATCGTGCAGATCTTCCCCCGGATGGAGTTCATAGCAAACATCCACACCGTGCTCATCGAACTCGTTAAGAATCGGCTTCCACAGCCGTGCAAGCTCTGCAAACCCATCATCTACAAGTCCTGCAGGGCGCTGTGGCCAGGGATATACCGTATGCCACATCAATGCACCAGAAAACGAAGCGTGAGCATCGAGGCCGAGATTGGCACTCGCTTTGGCAGCCATCTTCAACTGGTTCACGGCCCATTTTTGGCGTTCTTTTGGTTTGCCGTACAGTTCCTCAGGTGCAAATCCATCAAACATGTCGTTGTAAGCCGGGTTTACCGCCACAAGCTGACCCTGTAGGTGAGTAGAGAGTTCGGTGATTTCTACACCGGTTGCCTCAATCTTGCCTTTATACTCCTCGGCATAGGTTTTACTATTGGCAACTTTCTCGAGATCTATCAGACGTGATTCCCAAGTAGGAATTTGCACACCTTTATATCCCAAAGATGCAGCCCATTTACAGATCGCAACGATATCATTAAACGGGGGTTCATCATCAACAAACTGTGCTAAAAATAGTGCGGGTCCTTTTACTGATTTCATCATTTAAATGGTGTCCATTTTGATTCTGATTTATTTGATTCTACCATAGTTGCCACAAAAGCCATTCCACGAACGCCGTCATCCACATTTGGGAAATCGTAATTTGCAGCATCAAACGTACCTCCATTTTGGAAATCTGTTACGGCTCTGTAGAATTCAACGTAGATATTCGCAAACGCTTCAAGATATCCTTCGGGGTGGCCGGCCGGCAGTCTGTGGTTTGATGTAGCTGCCTCGGAAAGGTAGCCTGTTCCGGCACGGAGAATTTGTACAGGCTTTTCGTGTAGCTTATACAACAGGGTACTGGGATCGGTATGAGTCCATTCTACCCCTCCTTTTTCGCCGTATACTCTCAGTTTCAGGTCATTCTCTTCACCGGCAGCTACCTGTGTTGCTATTAACACTCCGGAGGCTCCATCTTCAAACTTTAAAAGTGCTGCAGAATCATCGTCAAGCTTTCGGTTTTTTACGGCAATATTTACATCTGCACAAATATCTGTGATATTAAGTCCACTTACATATTCCGCAAGGTTCGCGGCATGGGTTCCTATATCGCCAATGGCACCGCCGGCTCCGGATTTATCAGGATCTGTTCTCCAGGATGCCTGCTTATTTCCTTCCTCCTCTAATGGTGTAGCCAGCCATCCCTGGGGATATTCCACAAAAATCTTTCGGATCTTGCCAAGTTTGCACTCTTCAACAATATGTTTGGCCTCTTTAATCATCGGATAGCCGGTATATGTGTGCGTAAGAGCTAAAATATTACCTGTCTCTTCAACCACTTTTTTAAGCTCTCTGGCCTCATCAAGCGAAAACACAAGTGGTTTATCAATAATCACATGAAAGCCATGTTCGAGGGCTAGTTTTGCCGGTTCAAAGTGAACATGATTAGGAGTTACAATCGAAACAGCATCCATCCGCTCGTTTTCCGGCAGCTGACTCTCTTTCTCAAACATCTCTTTATAGGAGCCATAAACTCTTGATGCATAAAGGTTAAGATTGTTACCCGCCTGCTTTGATTTCTCCGGATTACTACTAAAAGCGCCACAAACAAGATCAAAATGCCCATCCAATGCTGCAGCTTTTTGATGTACATCGCCAATAAACGCTCCGGGGCCGCCACCTACCATTCCTAACCTTAAATTCCTACTCATGATATCCGTTTTATCTTAGAATTACTGTTTACTTAATTTTCAATCCTACAGATAAAGAACATACCCAAATTCTGCAAGCGATTCACATCGTTTTACTTGCACTTATCCAACATTAAATGAATATTCATCATTTAAATGAAATGACTACAAAATCTCAATTGTATATGAATGATAATAAATATGTAATTTCGCGTTTAAGTATCATGATGTTCCTCCAGTTCTTTATCTGGGGTGGTTTTTTTGTCACAATGGGGGTTTATCTTCTTGAAATATTTCAAGGAGAGGAAGGACTCAATTCAATAATTGGCCAAGCGTATGCTACTCACAATTGGGCAGCACTGCTAGCACCGGTTTTAGTTGGATTAATTGCTGACAGATATTTTAATGCAGAAAGAGTTAACGCAGTTTGTCATATCCTTGGAGCAGGGATTCTTTGGTATGCAGCCACAATCACTAATGAGCCAGGTATCTTTATTTGGGTTATGCTCGCATACTTTATGCTCTACATGCCAACGTTAGCTCTCGTAAATGCCATTTCTTTTGCTAATATTGGCGATGCAGACAAAGAGTTTCCAAAGATTCGGGTATGGGGTACTGTCGGCTGGATTATCGCAGGTTTTGTAGTATCACAAACTATTCTAGGCTGGATAGATATTTCAATACTCACAGTAATTACAGGTGTTGAAAGTAACATACAGGCAACGGCTATTCCTTTACAAATGAGTGCCGTCATATCACTAATCTACGGTTTTTACAGTTTCACACTGCCTGCAGCACCCCCGTCAGAAAAAGGCAAAAAGTTCAATCTATATGAAGCTCTCGGACTCGATGCCATTAAACTACTATCTAACAAAAACTTTGCTGTGTTTTGCATAAGCAGTTTTGCAATCAGCATTCCGTTAGCATTTTATTATGCACGTACAAACGATTTTGTAACGGCTGTAGCATTTGGTGATCAAGCCGCTTCATTTATGGCTATTGGGCAAATGAGTGAAGTTCTTTTTATGGTACTTATTCCATTCTTCATTGTTCGTTTAGGTGTTAAATGGATGCTTTTAGTAGGTATGCTAGCATGGGGTGTAAGATATTTCTTGTTTGGGGTGTTTCCTGAATCAACAATGCTGATTTTAATGGGTATAGCCCTTCATGGTATCTGTTATGATTTCTTTTTCGTAACTGGTCAGTTATACGTAGAAAAGAAAGCCCCTAAGAATCTTCGAGCTAGTGCACAGGGTTTCTATAATATCTTAACTTACGGTGCCGGTATGCTTATCGGTAACTACTTATTAGGTTGGTGGGGAGACAGCATTAATCTCGATGGAGCCACTGAAGCCGGATGGTTAGAAGGTGCTTTTTCATTCTGGATAATGCCGGCAATAATTGCAGTAGGTGTTTCCGTAATGTTTTATCTTTTTTTCTGGGATGACGAGGTGGAAGCAGAAACTATTGATGCCGACATCTCGCCTATAGAAATAGACGAGTAAGTAGAAAAAATAATTCCCAATTTTTAATTAAAGCCACGTGTAAAAGCGTGGCTTTTTTATTTTAGAGCTGAATCGTCAGTCTTAAATCACTTCTTATTCTTCTCTTCAATCCAGCGAGACATATATTTTGTGCTCGCCATTGTATGATGCCGCAACATCATTCCCGTGAAGTTTTTCTTTCTATGACTTTCAATATCTTTTTGTAGTGAGATGATTCGATCCATAAAGGCATTTTTATAGACGGATTTATCAAACCGTTGGTTGATGATCGTCGCTCCCCTTTTTCTACACTTTTCCCACACCGCCTGATTTGAATATAAATTTACCGCAGTCTCAACAAATTTTCGTGGAGAATCTTCTATGAATCCGGGCCAGTCTAAATTCCCATTTATACCTTCAGCACCGATAGACGTTGTTATACTCGGAGTACCGCACTCCATCGCCTCAACTAATTTTCCTTTCAGTCCGGCTCCCATTCGCAGCGGTGCCAAACAGACTCTCGCATCCTCAACAACTTCTTTTGCAGAGTCCGCTCTCCCCTTTATCAAAAATCCATCGTTGGGTTGATGGAGTTGTTCTACTTTATGGGGAGTATACGCACCATAAATATGCAATTCAGCATCTGGCAGTTGATTGCGAATACCAGGCCAAATACTTTCTTTAAGATAAATAACCGCATTCCAGTTCGGTTCGTGATAAAAATTACCGATCCATATGAAATGCTTTTTCTCCTCAAATGATCTCCACTCCTCCTGATCTTTATCCCGAACCGGATCAAGCAAGAATGGCAGATAGTGCAGCAGCTCCGCATCAACATTAAACTCCTCGGTAAGCAACTTCATTTCCGCCTCAGAAATAATTAGTGAGAGGTCAGACCTGTAAATTGAGGCGATTTCACGCACAGCCGTTTCATTCAATAAATCAGAACGTGTTGTAGGTCGATCTTGCCGAACCAATTTCTCACGAGCTCTGCGCAAAAAATGGAGATCCTCCGTATCCAAAATCCGTAGAGCATATGGGCATTTGTCAGCTACCCTCCAGCCAAACTGCTCCTCCGTCATGAATCGATCAAATAGTACCACATCGGGATGAATCTCTGATAGATAATCATCAAACGAAGAGCTGTTTATTTCGATCTTTTTTGTGGAAACCCCCAGATTTGAAAGATCTTCAGAATAGGGACTTTGATCGGCGCTGCTTGCAAAAGAGACACTCCATCCATCATCTAAAAATGCATGAATAATCTGCATCATTCGCCGGCCGGCAGCGGAGGAGTTCGGTTCAGGCCACACATGGCCAATAATCAGAAGTGATTTCGAACTGTCAACCATGTGATGTAACCTTTGAACCTACATTAAAAATGAACGATTAGGGCCGCAATCTACCCAACATTCTTGGGAATGGAATCGTCTCCCGAACGTGATCTAAACCACAAATCCAGGCAACGGTTCGCTCAAGACCAAGTCCATAACCGGAATGCGGTACGGAGCCGAATTTTCGTAGATCCAGGTACCAATCAAACGCCTCTTCGGGCAGATCGTGTTCTGCAATTCTCTCTTTCAGCAGATCGATTTCATCTTCCCGCTGGCTGCCGCCAACAATCTCTCCGTAACCTTCAGGTGCAAGAATATCGAGAGCCAGCGCCAGTTTTTCATTTTCGGGATCACGCTTCATATAAAAAGCTTTCACCTCAGCGGGATATCGGTGTACCATCACAGGAGTATCATACTGCATAGTTAAAATGGTTTCATCACTTCCACCAAAATCTCGGCCCCACTCAAATTCTGCTGCTGACTTTTTCCAGACCGGAATATTACGCAGATCTTCTTCTATTTGATCTATTCGCGTATGAATTTCTTTTACACGCTGATCAATCTGTGATTTCCGCCATTTCTTAGCCGAACCTTTCTCCTTCTCAATAGTGGTTTTCTCCTCTTTGAGTTCGGTTCGCTCTTTCTTGCGATCCTCCTCCATTTGATCCAGCATATTTGCCGTCTCTTCGCTTTTCAGCTGTTCAACAGCATCCGTGTAAGAGATAACCTTAAATCTATTTTCCACCGCATTCCTAAGATATGTTGTGTCTCGCTCTAAAATTTCCAATTCGGTTTGATGCTTATCGAGAACCGACTTAACAATGAATTTGAGCATTTGTTCAGCCAGTTCCATATTCATATCCAGATCGTAATAAGCCATTTCCGGCTCTATCATCCAAAACTCTGTAAGGTGGCGGCGCGTTTTACTTTTTTCAGCTCTGAAGGTCGGGCCAAACGTGTAAACTTTGCCGTGTGCCATAGCCATCGCCTCGGCATAAAGTTGGCCGGATTGCGTTAAATAGGCTTTTTCTTCAAAATAGTCGGTTTCGAAAAGTGTGGTGGTACCTTCAGCAGCATTACCTGTAAAAACAGGAGCATCCATCTGGATAAACCCTTCGTTTTGGAAAAACTGGTGGATTGAAAACTGAATGGTATTTCGAATCTGCATCGCCGCCCACTGACGCTGACTTCTAAGCCACAAATGGCGGTTATTCATCAAAAACTCTACGCCATGATCCTTCGGGGTGATGGGATAATCTTCAGCAATTTGAACCACCTTTAAATCAGAAACATGAAGCTCGTAGCCCCCAACACTACGATCATCTTTCACAACTTTTCCGGTAACTTCAAGAGAGCTCTCTTGTGTTAACGACCCGGCATCCTCAAATACTTTTTCAGTAACATCCGCTGCGGATACCACACACTGGCACAACCCACTGCCATCACGTACTTCTAAAAAGTGGAGTCCTTTCCCACTTCTACTGTTATAAATCCATCCCTTTAGTGTAACTGTTTCATCTACATGATTTGATAATTCTCGTATCGTAGTCATTATTAAATGATTTTCTTTTTGTTAATTAATTTTTAGTTCAATTGATTTGAATACCGGAGCAACATGCTATTTGTTGGAATCAGGCATAAGCAGTGTTTCCGAAAATATGGATGAATCAAAAAACTTTTCGCAAAACTGTTTTAGATCTTTAGCAGTTACAGCATCAATGTTTTTAACAAGTTCATCAAGCGAGACAAATCGGCCAAAATAGAGTTCACTTTTTGCGAGACGAGTCATGCGATTGCTTGTGCTCTCCTGCGACAGCAATAGTTTACCTTTAAGCTGTGCTTTTGCCTCTTTAATCTCTTTATCCGGGACTTCCTCAGTTCGGATTTTTTCAAACTCCACATCAATAATCTCACGTACATGCTCTACATACTCTTTATCAGTTCCTATATACACACCAAATAGTCCGGAATCAGTATAGGATTGATTGAACGTGCCAATACTATAGCAGTAACCGTATTTCTCCCGTACATTTTGATGCAGCCTTGAGCTCATCCCGCTTCCCAAAACCGTATTTGCCAGCAAGAGCAGATATTTATCTTCATGATTGAACTCCAAACCGCGCCGCCCGATAATCATATGAGTCTGTTCAATCGGCTTAGTTACTTTTTTCCTTGACGACTCGTAGGGTGTTAAGGGTTGATTTACCGGCTCAACGGTTTTTTGGTTGGGTTGATCCATTAGCTCTTCAACCATTTTCACAACCTCATCGTGATTTACATTTCCCGCTACTGCCAATAACAGGTTCGATGGTTGGTAACGATCTTCCATGTAATCAAACAGATTCTGTCGTGTAAACGATGAAACAGTGTCTTCAAACCCTATGATGGGTCTTCCAATCGGGTGCTTGTTAAACACCTGACTGCTAAACTCTTCAAAAACAACATCCTGTGGGCTATCGGCATACATTTTCATCTCTTCCAATACCACCTTCTTCTCCTTTTCCATCTCCTCATCAGGAAATGTGGAGTTCCGTACCATGTCTGTTAAAACATCGAGTGCTAAAGGAAGTTTTGTGTCTAAACAGCGAGAGTAGTAGCAGGTATATTCTGTAGATGTAAACGCGTTCAAGTATCCTCCAACCGATTCCATACTGAGTGCAATATCGTAGGAGCTGCGTTTTTCGGTTCCCTTAAACAGCATATGCTCCAAGTAGTGCGTTACCCCTGCAAGCTCATCAGATTCATTTCTACTGCCCGTCTTTACCCAAATTCCGGCTGTTACACTCTTAACACTTTCAATATGCTCGGTAACGATTTGTAAACCGTTAGGTAATACCGTCTTGTTGATAAAATCTACTTCTTTAGTTTCTGCCATAAATCGAACAATCGTAAATTATTTATAAATACCGGCAGATTTACATTCTTGCCGGTTATACCTGTTACAAACAAAAATAGCGCCTGTAAAAACAGACGCTATTTTAGATTAATTAATTAATCAGAAGATTACTCTTCGTCAGGGTTAGGTAACAGAGCCTTCCGGGAAAGTCTTAGCTTTCCGCCGTGCTCTACCTTCAGAAGTTTTACATCAACTTCATCGCCAACTGACAAAACATCTTCTACACTTTTTACGTGTGAGTGGTTCAGCTCAGAAATATGGAGTAGTCCCTCTTTTCCGGGAACAATCTCTACAAAAGCTCCATACTCTTTAATTGCCTTCACTGTTCCGTGATATGTGCCGCCTTCGTCGAGTTGACCAGCAACGGCTTGAACACGTTTTTTCGCAGCTTCAGCTTTATCCAAGCTATCTGCGGAAATCGTAATTTGTCCTTTTCCTTCATCATCTTCTTCGATCCAGATTTCGGTGTCTGTCTCTTTTTGAAGTGTTTGAATTACTTTTCCACCCGGGCCAATCACTGCGCCAATGCTGTCGCCGTCAATTGTCATTCGAACAAATTGCGGGGCATGCTCAGAAATATTTTCACGCTTCTCGGAAATGGTTTTCGACATCTCTTCAAGAATATGAAGACGGCCGCCGTGTGCCTGCTCCAGTGCTTCTTCAAGAATTTCAAAGCTTATACCCTGAACTTTCATGTCCATTTGGGTAGCTGTGATTCCATCAGCAGTTCCGGCTGTTTTAAAGTCCATGTCGCCCATGAAATCCTCTTCACCCTGAATATCAGAAAGCACAACGGTGTTATCGTCGCCGACAATCATACCCATGGCAATACCTGCTACAGGCTTAGACAGTGGAACACCAGCGTCCATAAGTGCCATTGAACCACCGCAAACAGAAGCCATGGATGATGATCCATTTGATTCTGTAATATCAGAACGTACACGAATTACGTATGCAAAGTCGTCGTAATCGGGCAGTATATTTTTAAACGATCTTTCAGCAAGGTGTCCGTGACCAATTTCACGACGTCCCGGTCCACGTAAGAACCCGGCCTCTCCCACACAGTAAGGAGGGAAGTTGTAGTGTAGAAAAAATGTCTTCTCCTCTTCATGGAAAAGTGTATCCACACTTTGAGCATCTCGTTTGGTACCAAGTGCTACAGAAACGAGTGCTTGGGTTTCACCGCGCGAGAAAATTGCGGAACCGTGGCTCCTTGGCAGATATCCTACCTGTGTCCAGATATCGCGGATATCTTCAGGAGCACGGCCATCAATTCGTTTTCTGTTTTCAAGAATATTATTGCGGAGTGCTTCTTTTACCAGGTCACCGAAAATGGAAGAAATCTCATCGCCAGCTTCTTCAAACTCTTCTTCCGCGGTGATAGCTTCTTTAATTTCAGTTTTCAGCTCGTTGGTTTTCTCATTGAATTCTTCTTTACCTAAGCCGATTCCAACGATTTCGTCAAGCTTGTCACCAACATGCTCTTTAACTTTATCTTCAAGAGTAACATTTGGTTCCGGTGGAGTAAACTCACGTTTTTCAACACCAAACTCTTCCCGAAGTTCTTCCTGGAATTCACAGAGCTTAATAATCGCTTTATGGCCCTCTTTTACAGCCTCAAGCATCTCTTTTTCGCTGATCTCATCCATCTCTCCTTCGATCATAATCACGCTTTTTGCAGTACCTGCAACAATCAGGTCCATGTCGCTCTTTTCAAGCTCATCGATCGTTGGGTTGATGATATGCTCGCCATCAATACGACCAACTTTAACCTGAGACATTGGACCGTCAAACGGAATATCAGAAATATGAGTAGCAGCAGATGCTCCAAACGCACCTAATACATCAGCCTGGTGCTGACTATCAGATGAATAAACCTGGCAAATATATTGTGTTTCGTTTACATATCCTTTTGGATAGAGAGGACGTAAACTTCTATCAATCAAACGGCTGGATAGAGTCTCGCCATCAGATGGACGGCCTTCTCTTTTCATAAATCCGCCGGGAAACTTACCTGCGGCTGTGAAGCTTTCTCGCAAATCAACTACCATCGGGAAAAAATCTTGCCCGGGTTTAGGCTTTTTAGCACTAACTACAGTACAAAGTACCATGGTATCACCCATTCGTACCATTACTGCGCCATCAGCAAGTTTGGCCAATCGGCCTGTTTCTACAGAAATTGTTTTTCCGGGAGCAAACTCTATGCTCTTAAAGTTTTCTTTCATTTTCTTCTTTCTTATTCATTAATCGATTTACAACTATTCTGTATCTGTTCGGTAATAACGATGGAGAGAATAGCCAAAACACCACCATTTATAGACTATATAAAAAAAGGCACGTAAATTATACGTGCCTTTTGGAAAAGCTTACTTTCTAATACCAAGCTCTTTAATCAGCTCTCGATACTTAACAATATCGTTATCTCTATAGTAATCGAGCAATCTTCGTCTTTTACCAACCATTTGCAAAAGCCCTCTTCGAGAAGAGTGGTCTTGATGGTTCTCTTTTAAATGTTGGGTAAGATGATTAATGCGTTCTGTCAATAGCGCAATTTGTGCTTCTGTTGACCCGGTGTTCTCTTCAGAACCACCAAACTTTGTAATTACTTCTTCTACTTTTTCTTTGCTTATACTCATTTCAACAATTGTAAATGTTCTACTTATTAATAGCTTATGAAAATAAGCTTAATTACGTTGTTTTGCAAT
>SL_4KL_010_BRINEDRAFT_10001223_pt1 | contig 14144 bp, 11 predicted proteins | sample SodLak_010_BRINE_2_FD_10664 | JGI IMG/M metagenome (IMG submission 10664)
GGCAGGCTGGGAAGCCTGGCCGCAGGCTTGCACACACTCATGGCACCTTGGTTTGGGCTGCAGCCAGGTGGGGCATCTTGGCCTGGCCCTGTCTGCCCTTTTCGGTGAGGTTTCCCTGTCCAAGCCTCACCATCTTGAGATATTGTAAATGCAAGAAGATATGCAGGTTTCAAGCAAAAAATGTGTGTCAGGGGCATTTTATTCAAGGGGAAGTCGTTTGGTGAAGTTCCCATGGCAATCCTCGAACTTTTGGAATTCCCAAAAAAATGGGGCCAATCATGCACCTCGATCCTCTGTTCATAATTCAGAATTTTTTTTGGTAATTCCGAAAAATTTTTGCGTGTGACCGCAAAATTTTTGCCAATATCCCAAAATGTTTTGCCTGAATTATGAAAAAAATTTGCGTGTGACCGCGGCCTAAACAAAAGGTCACTAATCATTGGGTCTCATTATGTATTTATACTCATTATTATCATCATCATTATCTTCCATTCAGGAGGAAATCATGCAAAGCTTACCTACAATGCGCACATAAAAAATGGCCATGAATAGACCCCAGTGCATTGCACAAGTATGCCCCGACACCCTGCAGTTCTCCCGCCTTCGCTCTCTTGCCACAGGTTTTGCACTCCTCAAGCAACCACTGCTGCTTTGCAGATACCTAAGCAGCAGTTACTGCTGCGCTCCTATCAGGCTGGCGCTGCTCCTGCTGCTGCTGCTGTTGCTGCTGCTCTGTGCACTTCCCTTTTACAGAGGGGTTGCAGGGCTGCATTATTAAGCTTCCTTTTAACCTCTCCCCTTCACTTCTGATATCCCACGAGCAAATGTGCTCCTGAATACCTGAGGCACCACCTACAAAGATGGCTTCACAATGCGCATGCACATGCACCATGTTGGCTTGGCTCCACATTCATGCCATGGCCCCACACTCCTAGCAACATGGATTAAACACTCAAGTTTGCATACCGGTGAAAAAGGTTGGCCAAAAAGTTAGGGGTCTACAGGCCCCATCCTACCTCCCCACCTCTCATTTTGGCTAGTAAATGCTGATTGATTGCACAGAAGTGCACAAATTAATTTTACCATTAGATCATGGATTGGGCTTATCGCAGCAACATCAAACTATATTGAATTATATTGACATTGCGATGCCAATCCATTTAAGGCGTTCTGAGAGGTCTAGAACGCGTAATAGCCATGAAAGCCAGGGCTGTGTTGTGGCATTCAAGACATTGCCTCCTCAATGGGCCTTATGATATGTATCCTCCTTAGTAAGACAAACAAAACGAGACAACAAGTCGAACAAGAACCTTCTATTCAACAGTATCAGGGCTGTGCCACTATGGTGGGCATTCCAGTGTTTGATTGGGTCAGGACAGTGCTTTATTGCAATTCTTTCTTTATCAAATTGCTGACTGTCTAGACAGTTCAGTAAAATTCGCTTCGGGTGTGATTCCCTGGCTCAAACAAAATTGTCTGCTGTAACCTCAGGAACACCAGGGTCCTCTCCCTTTCACCTCCACAATCACTTCTTTACCCACTTTTGCTGAGCAGCAGCTGCTGCTCCCTTCCTGCTGCTTTTTTCAGCCACTGGCTCTACATCCTTCTGCCGCTGCTCCAGCTGCTGTGCCTGTTCCTCCTCAGCTAAGTGGATAGCGTTCATCCGTGCAAAGTCCTTGCAGGGTTGCAACTTTATGCTCCTAATGCTGTTTCTGAACCCATCCTCTGAGGAGTCCTCATGCTCAATGAGCACTGGCCACCTAGCAAGAGGGATGGATGGTTGCAGTCTTAATCCTCATGCTCTTGTGGCCCCTTAAAGCTTTGCTACCCAGGCATTCTTATTGGCCTGCCTGCTAGGGCAAGCCTTTGCTGAGTGATGATGGGGGAGTCCTCAGCTGCAGGAGCTGTAGGCTTGGCAAGGTTTTGCCTGGCACTGGAGCTGGGCAGGCAGGCCCCATCAAGACCTGCATACCTTGTTCGCATGGAAGGCCATAATAAGCATCTGCAATATATTTTTTAAGATTTTCATTTGCAGCTTCTTCAATTGAGGGTTTCAACCCCAGGGTAGCGTTGTGTGGTTAGTTGGCCTGCAGGCTGGGCCAGACAGTGCAATTGACTGGTCAATTTGCCAACGTCTTCCCCTTTTGACCATGTTTTTGCGATTTGGACCGTATGAGACCGTCATCATACCACTAAAACGGTCAAGAAAACTGACCGTCCATGGAGTGAAGGCAAAACAATGAAGTGGGGTTTTGCCCCCACTCCATGAAGATGGCGAGGAGGCACAACCCTGTATCTAAGGCAAGCCTCCTAACAAATCAAAACATTACATAAAAGGAGCACAACCAAACACCCAAATGCCTTTCTCACCTGCAAGTTGGACACAATTTCTTGAAATATTGGGCGGGCTTGAGCATTTAGCTCCAAGCAACTGTAAAAGAAGGGGTATAAGCACGGAGAGCAAAACAGACCATAAAATTTAGGAACAAAAGGGGTCAAGGTTGCAAAGTAATTAATATTCTTTAAATCATCTTACATTTTGATGGTCAGATATTGGGATGGGAAGAGGTTGCAGCTGAGCAGAAGCCCAGGCATGCTCTGTTACACACCCTCACGGTAGCTTTGACAAGAAGGTTTGCAAGTAGGTTTGACTAGTAGGCTTTCATAAGGTCGTTGCGTGAACAGGCCGACCCCTGTTAAGGTACACTGTCTTCTGCACACACATTCTGCACAGCTGTACTATCAGTACGTACTATTAATATGTTTGACACACAATTTGCACAGCTGTACTATCAATTTGTACTATCAATACGTACACAAAAGCTATTTTCATTGTAAACCAGCACCACGCAAGTGAAGAGTATTGCTGTGCGTGGACCAGGCGAATAAAGACACTGACAGGTGGGGGATTGGACAAGCTTCCTGAGGAGGCCAACAGGGCCCCTCAAATCCTGGGCCTTAAAGATGAGTTATTCAACATGTCAATAGAGCTGGAGCCTATCTAGTTGGATCGCTTTCCTATAAATTTAGGCAAGTACAGACTATTGGCAAGCCGCAGTCACCTAAGAAAAAGCGGAAGCTCCTAACCAATGTCAGGTCCCCAAATGGGCACCTGATGATTGTCAAAAATACTTTCAGAATTTCAAATGAGGTAGGTTACCTAGAAAAGGCCATCCCTTGAGCCCACCTGAAAGCCAAGTTCCTGAAGACAAGGGGAGTGCCTGGCGCAAACGCAGGGAAGTGTGGGTTCACAACGCAAGCGCATCCTTGCTTTGTCCATGGAGCCACGCGCGAGCAAACTTCACACATCATCACGCCAAAGGAGAAAACATCTGAGGCTTTTGTGGTCCTCCCTGAAACAGCTACCTGTACTAGGAGAGGCAGGAGGGCATCAACTTTGGTTTAGATAATACGAGCATGGACAGTGCTTATTGATGGAGTCTTTTGGACAGCCATGCTCAAAATGGAGAGCAGTTGGTGTGCTGAGAGTCTCAGTCTGAGACTATCTTGGCAGTTCAGATACCTGGAAATTCCTGGAAAGTGTATTCAAGTGGAATAGAGATAATTGACTGATAGACGGGCAAGCAAGGCTTCCTTGTGCAAGGAAACAAACTCATTGGTGGCAAAATTTTTAGACACACACGGCAGCAGGCATATCAAGGCATCTCTTGCACAGCCTCCAACTGTGCAGGTCCACTTGCCTCGGGCGCGCAATAAAAGGGCGTCCCAGAGCGGAAGTTACTAACATGAGTGGCTGTGGGGCCCAGACTGATGGCCAAACCGAAGTCTTTTGGGGGCAGCAGCATGGCAGTGACAGGGCAGGCAACAAGATTAGCTAAGATTTCCTCCGGAAACTGGCAGCATTGCGCAAAGGCAGGTTCAAAGGTGTGCAGACTAGCTAGCTGACAGCAATCAAAAAATCTCATGGGGTGGGCAGCACCACAATGGTCATCAGGCAGCAAACTCTGTGAGGCTCACGTCCAACGTCCAGACAATAAGTAAGAACAACATGAATCCCTGTCCACAATGATGAATGATCCGAGCCACAGCACAACATTCTAGGCAACAAGTCAGAGGGACTGATCCACATAAAGGGAAAGCTTTTTTACATCAGAATTAAATCAAGGTCAGGACGTGTACAGCCCAATCTTGTTCATCCAATGCTGAGCAGAAGCTCGGTTTGGTCCCATTTCACATGGGAAAACTTCAGTCAATTAACAGATGGCGCACTCGCAAAATCATGTTTTCATACGCCAAATAGCTTGAAGTGCTCCAGGAATAGCCTAGCACTGTAATCTATTGATTTACTCATTTGCAAAGGCAATGCAGAAGTTTGCCCGTACGATGATGTGCTGTCCAATGCTGCAAAATTTGCAAAGGACCAAAGGATTCACTACAGACTTGCCAGCATGACAACCCCTTGCAGATGGGACAAAGCTCTTCATCCTTTCTCAAGCATGCAAAAGGGGGAGTGCGAGCAGGGATGACAAGTACTGTACCTGTGATCTTTGCAACAAGACCCACTTTCGAGCTCTGGTCAACCTTGATCAGGACATTCTCAGGCTGCAAACACAAATGCATGAATGGGAGACATAATGATATAAGGTATTTTCGACAGCTGTGACATCAGGTGACCTGAAGAGTGGTACTTGATCCCAGTAATACGCACTGCATTTGAGTCCTTTGACCATAGAGACAAGCCTTACTACAAGGAGTGCACACAAAGTCCCACCACCATGCTCACGCAACATGTTTACATACACCTTCACCTATGTTACACCTCTTATTTTCTTTGTTTAGCCATCATCCTGACAAAATACTCACATGGCCAGCATCCTGACAAAATACCTTGGCCTGTTGTATACCTCTGATTCTGTTTGGTCACCTGACATATTTCCCACCTTTAGATCACCATGAATTATCTGAAGGTTGTGGAGGTAAAGCGTGCCTTGCGCCATATCCAGAAGCAGATGCAGGACGCCTTCCCAATAAGGTGAGTTGTTCCTGAACAAGTGCCCAGTCGGACAATTTGTGTCCAAGTACAGAAAAAGCAATCATCCCTTTCAAGTGCGATGCAAAATGGCTTGTCAGAGTTGAGGAAAGGAGCACGCACTTTGTTGCTGAATCATCATGCAAAGGTCATTGTTACCTGTGCAATAAGTCCTTGCGCAGCGCATAGCCGAGCGTGCAGGGGCAATATTCAAGCACCAAAAACCTGCAAGCATATCCATGCACACAAGAAGCAGCAACGTTTAAGAGCTAAAAGAATAAATAGCTGATAATCCAGCATGTTTAATTGTTCTTGAAGATTCATCGCCAAGTCTTTCGTGCACAGCATCATTCCGAAAAGCCTTAAGATAAAAATACAGAAATCATACAGAATGCTTCGAGCCATCTCTGGTATTCTTTACCACCCAACACTTTTGTGGTAACCTTAAGTAAACCTGAAAGCACACACAACAAGACGGGTTGTGCAAGCATGTTGACTCACAGCTTCCAGTCCATCACTCCATGAGACTGGGTTACTTGCAGCCCTCCTCCTTCATTTAGGTCTTGAACAGGCTTGATGTCATAGTAATACGTGGACACCTAGCATGTGTACACCACAAATCAGCCAAACATGGCACATAGGAGCCACAATTCACTGGCAAAGCTAAGGCGTAAGATAATACAAAAACGCAAAATGGCAAGGTTACAATAACAACAATGATCACAAGTACTCGTTTGCGTGCCAATTTTGTTTAGACACCATCATTTCCAACAAGTGAATGTTGGAGCTTTGTAAACCCTCTTAATGAGATCGATTGAGCAAAAATGATTGGGATTTTCCCTCTGTTGGTTGCACAAGGAGCCACGCTCCATCGGCCTTTCATTGCTCATCAGTGTATAGGCTAGCAAAGAACAAGGCTGCACCATGTGTGTTGGAAGACTGCAAGTTTTAAGCCAATGAAAGTGTTTTTTGTTAGTTTATGGCCAGGTGTGTGGATTTGTCTAGTATGAAAATGTGTGAGCAAGCTTTTGTCAGATGAGAACCCTGGGAGCTAACAGAGGTGACACTTGTGCTGACAATAACCCTGACTGCCTGTTATAATTGTCATCTTATCTGAGGGCAGAGATCCCTAATCTAGAACGCAAGCAGGGAAGAGAAATGCCGTTTTTCCATGCTCAGGAATGGGATGGATACACCGATTGTTTCTTCCTGATGGCACAAACCTGTTTGGGCGGTTCTAAGAGGGGGCCTGCTGCTTCTTCGAAGCACCCCCTACTCACCAAATTGGGGTGCGAAATGGCTGTGCTCACAGCAGCCTCCATGATGGCGCGCGCCTTCTCTGGCAGCTTGCCAGGTCCGCCGGTGTACTCAGTGAACAGGACCTGCATTAAAATAGAAGCATTGATACATGCGTTTTGAGCAGAAGCCCATTCTCACCACGGCAACCACACCACTCATCTAAGATATGTGCATAAGGAAGCATGTAGGTTTTTAAGCTGAGCAGCCTTTTATGCCCCAATTAATGCAAACGACAGATCATGCATACCGCAGCCAAGCCCAGAGGGCTCTTTCAATGCAATTATCCAGATCTGTTCCTTCGATATATGGTTTGTAGGCCTGGCAAGTGCTTTTAGAGGCAGCCTAGCAAACAGCAATGCCTGCAACAGTGTGCCAACCAGGCCAGAGGTTCAACAACAGAATGGAAATGGGGTCAGATCAGAGGGCTTACAAGCATTGCTGAAGCCATAGTTACAAACAATCTTTCAGTTGTGAAAATTACCATTGGCCACAAAATTCTCCACTTTCCTTTTTATCTCAAGTTGAATGGAGAACTGGAGAAAATGTGAAAATTGAGTGTGACCACAACTAAGGCAATTTCAATAGACAACAGGGTCTGGAACAGTTAAATAGACACATGGTCCAATTTCTAAGCCAGAACAATGAAAGCAAGGCGTAATAAAAGTTTACCCCATACTTGGGATGCTTTTCATTCCAAGGCTGGGGCACTCACTGTTTTGACTGCAACCGTAAGGCCTTTCCATTTCCCTGCGTGTAACGGAGCGAGCTGAACTGAGTGGCCAGTCACAAATAAGGGTGCTGAACTGAACTGGCCTGTCACAGGGGTGCGGGGTGCATATTGTAGACACAATCTGGTTCGTTCGCCTAGCCCAAGTTTCTTTTGGCATTTCTCCATGATTCACATTTAAATGCCCTACAAGGTCTAAGGGATGCCGGGACCAAGTGATGGGTGGAGTAACGCGCATTCCTCCTCGTCTTTGCAAGAAAAACTTGTCCAATATCAAATTTGATACTACAAAGTTTGGAGCACCATTTTTTGTCATATTCATCCAGCTTGCACCAATACAACACTTGAAGGGGCGTCTCCAAAAGGCACAGCCGATAAATCTCTCGCTGTGAGGGTGTCAACATGCTATGTGTTTTTGCAGAAAATAAAAGCATACTTAATTAAAAGCAGATTTGGATATGCTTCTGGGATCATAAGTTTTCAAACAACATTGATATTACCTTCATACACAGTGCCCCACGCGCCTTTTCCAAGCACACCATCTAGCTGCAAGGCTCCCTCCTTGCCTTGCTTCATAAGTTTTGTGACCTGCAGGTAAAGAACAGGCAGGGTAGTCGCCGCGTGGTTGTCTTAACAATAGAGCATGACTAGGGCCCCAGGTGGGTGATCAGTCAAAGTGTTTGGTACTCGTAGCATCACATGCACACATCATGAGTCACAACGAACCATGTCAAGCACCTTTGGATCTTTTTCATTTCAGCAGAGGTCTTAAATACCAACTGGTTGAACTTTCCAAATGCTCTCAACTGGTATCGCTTGTGCTTGGCAACAGCATTGAAGGCAACACTTTCCTTCCAGTGCAAGTCTTAAGACAAAAGTTCCCAAAGCAGTAATCTTTGTAAATGCAGCTTTGATCAATTCATTCAACCAGGATAGCTATGTACTCGATGCTTGGCTCTGTAAATTTCTTGGACTTAAACAGCACTGTCATGCATGAATTGAATCGATTGATTGACTATAACCCAGTCAACACGAGCAGGTGCACATCCAGGATCCTTGGGAGGTGATAAATGCATTAAGAAACCACTCCCAACTCAGAGCCCTTTCTATCATAAAGGGTTGCCCCCGCGGCTGGGACCCCCCTTTGCCTAGGCAAACAGTGTCAATAACTTTGCAACCCCATCAGTTGCTCATCACTGCACCTTTTCAAGACCTGAAAGTAAGTGTGTTGGGTGGCTGATATTTTGCTCTTTAAGGCCATGTTGGGAGGAGGGGCTGGGAGGCAGTGCACAGCTGGGAGCCTTAATTTTGAGAAATGTCACAAAGCAAAACAGGTGCCATTATCCACAAAGTGCACCAATCCATGGCCTCTTTCTAAAATCATCATTGTTTTGCCCTGAACTCTGGTGTGAGTTTGGGGTCACGAAATCAAAGGGACAGCACAGTTGGAAATAGCACTCCTGTGTCACAAGGGAAACATTTTGCCAAAAATCATCCAGGCCACCAATTGGCCTCATTTAAATGTCGTATTTCTGATATTAGCCCCAAACCCTTGGTGGCAAAACCGGACAGAAATCTGCAGGTTCGATGCTGCTGCCCAGGACCTTATCGTCCCTCCCCCCCACCGGGCGGCTTCAAGGTTTGTTGGAGCTCACAGAGTATTGTTTTGTATCATGTTATTATGTTTTCATGCATCGGCCTGAGCTGCTGGCCTCCACCACAGGGCCCTTGTTGAAAATTACATTTAATAGAATTAAAGTCAAGCATGTCATGTGGTAGCGCTGTTTCAGTGTTAGGCCCAGAGGTGGTGCACCAGGTCAGCCCTTCAGCGTATGGATGCCTGTTAGGACCCCTTGACCAGCCCTGAAACCTCAGGTTGCATGCATGCATAGCAGTGAGGCTCAAAAAGCAAAATGATCCTGTAAGGGGGGGTCCAGCCGCTGGGGCGATCAAAGATATGCATGGGTATTTTGCTATTGAAGGAATTGCAGATACTTTGGCAAAGCCCCAGTCATGGGGTGTAGTCCCTATGTTAATTTTTCTTCCATTTAAGCTCATGGTGGCCTGCCCTGGCCACCAAGGCCCACCCCCGCCCGACATTTTGGTCAGACTCATAATAACTTGAAGGCCTGCAGTATCAGGGGGCTGGGAGAGGGCATGGTAAGCGCAGCAGAAACTTAGCTCAACAAAAACTGGAAACAGGAGCAGGCAAGTATTGGCCAGGGCCAGCCAGCCTACCAGGCACTTACCAGGCCCCCCCCATTTTTGTGGCTGCAGGTTAAGCGTGCAGTAAAAAACTGACAAATGTTTTGCAAATTTTAGACTGACTTTGCCAACCAGGTCATTAAAGGTCCCTGGATATCTGCCAATGGCATATTTGACATTTCCCCACAGACTGTGTGTGCATTACAGGACTTCGCCTGGGGGCTTTTCTTTGTGGACATACTTCTGTTCTATCTAAGCAACATCAAAAGCAGAGTTAAAAGAAGGGGTAAAAGGAGAAACAGGATCCTGAAAAAGGTTTGGGAAAGTCCATTCAGCTCCAAAGTTACCCAGCATAGTAAAACCTTGGGTGTTCCTGCTTAGCTCAACTCTTGCGACATGGAATGTAGTATGCAGCTTGGTTGTTGCACTGCTGGCTGCGTGCGCACATCATTTGTGCAGTGGTGTATAAAACTATGGGTACATGGGTGTGCGTAGGCTACTGTGTGCATGCGCGCACAAAACAGCTACATGATTTGTCTTAATGAGTTCCAAGTCTGCAAGCAGGCGGTCCTCTAAAAATGGCATCCTTGAGTCGACCAGCTGATGATGCGCACAGAAGGGCAACCGCCTCTAATTTTCAGCTAGATTTGCAACATTGAACAAAAATACATGCAGGTCCAGCTATCTCCCAACCTATCAATCTGTTGCAATGCATGTCTTTGCGCCAAGAGAGCTCCCAAGCAATGCAGCTCCCAACCTGCCATCCTTCCTCTTCTTGCAATATTATATGTTCGATGACTGTGCAGATTGTGCATAAATATAGAGTGATTATGTGCCAAGCCTTGGGTCCAGGTTGCTGGGAGCCAAAGAGCTTCAAATTAGGCACAGCAGGCTTGCAGTATTGGAAAATGGGGCAGTTAAAATGTGAGGGAACAATTGCAAAATTGATATTTCAAAATCAAAGGTTAATCCTGAGAAAGAGATTGATAGAACCCATTGCATCAGAATTCAATGTTTGTTGTCTAGACAATAAACAGTGTCATAGGTTCCGTCAGAAGCATCAGCGAGAAGCTTCATCTAAGCACACTTCCGGTACGCAAATTGTAAAAGCTGATGCACTGTACATAATCTTATTTCCAGCGCCCAGGCCCTGGAATAAAATGCAGGATGTCCAGTACATATACTTTTTCTGTAGACTTTTCCGAGTGCAAGTAGCTACAAATTTTAAGGTGTGTGAGGGTCAGTGTGGGTAGGTGGCTTATGCTTGCGGCCGTCACAAGCTTCACCCGCGGCTTGGAAAGAGGAATCTAGACAGGGCGGATTGGCAGGGGCTGGGCTCTCCTGGACCCGTTTCCGGAACTAAACAAAAAAGGGACTAGATAATCTGCAGTTATCCTTCTAATGAACAATTACAATGGAATAATTGATGCTTTATGAAGCACAGAATTGCGCAGGATATCTTTAGACTTTTGAAATGTAGGTCAATTAATGCAGGATACCTACGCAAACTGAAGTCACAATTTAAAAACATTATCTGCGACTGTGCTGCACCCTGGAAACAAGCACAAATAAGTATTTAAGGACTGCTTTTCTTGGGATGGAATGTTGGTCAGTGTAATTGGAGCCTTACAATCACTTTGGCAGAAAGGCTTAGGTGAACAAGATTGATTCTGATATCATTTGGTCGTCACAGTTTTTAATGCAAGTTGAATTAAAATTTTCCATGCTCCTGTGAAAAGGGAATTCTGGAATTTGAAAGCCCCACACACAAAAATTCAACTCCCTGCTTCAAAGTCCAATTGAAAGCCCTTATTCATATATGACCAGGTACCTGGCCTGTTGCGTTCTCTCAAAGTGTGCTTTGTAGCTGGGAGTGGGCAGGGTGCTTTGGGTGACATTTCAAAGACATCAAAAGCTTTGTCTACATGATTAAAACCACAGATGAACTTAAAACTGCAATTGCTTCTGTGATCAACACGTGAAAAGCACTAGGCAGGCGTCCCAGCTGCCAATTCAACAAGAGCATAGCTCCCATGGAATCTGTCATTTCAATATTGTTTGCTACCATCTATGCAAGCTGCTGGCCTGCTTGTCCCCTTGGCAAGAGGCGCCTTGGGGCCTCCACTGCCAATAGTTTGGTGTGCCCGGGAATGCGCATTGCATGAAGGGAATTGCTCTTTTAAATTGCATTTTGCTACACAGCCCTGCGTTATCAGTGTATAAGCGCTTGTGGCACAAGTGATGAGTACCATCAAACTGGAGCATGTTTGACTGCCGAGCTCAGTGGACATAGACATGATTGCCCACGAAAGTACGAGCAAACTCAAGAAGTTTTTTGCTTGCCTTAGAAGGTTATGGGCACGCAGTGGCATGGACCTCAATCTTTGGTTTGTAGGACTGCCCTGCACTCCCTACCACAAACCATTTGCACATCCTCCCCATGTTTCCAATGCATGCCTGTTCATGAGGGGATTTTTGAGGTACATTAACTCTGAGCAAGCTACAGGCAGCACTGCATGCCCTGAAATCAGCTTGCCTGCACTAAAAGCGCAGATTATTTGTCTCCACTGTGTAACCCATGCACATGTACCATACTGCTTGGGCTAGTAGCATTGGCATGATACCAAGGTAATCTTTTGGGCAAAAAGTTGTGGGCAATGCCTGCTTGTGTGATATTTTTTGGGCCTGTCTGTGTGCAAACACTTGAAGACAAGGTGGGCTTTCGTGCTATGCTGATTCCTGGTATTTCTGGTGCACATGAGTTAATGGCAAGGCTCAAGATTGGAAGATATCACCATAATGCACTTGCACACGGGCTCACGAGGCAACTTCTTAGCCCTTATCCCAGAATTACAAAAAATAATGAGCGAGGGGACCAGACAAGCAGGATTTCCTGTGGAGCGGAAACACCAAGTCGAGCATCATACATCATCAGGGTACAGGAACAATCGTAGAAGCTTTATCCTGGAAGCATCCTTTCATAAAAAAACAATTTGCGTGTGTAATTTCTGTCAACTTTAGACTCACCTGCTGTTGCACTAGCGAGTGTGGGTCCATTGGGATTTGAGGACTCAGGTCTGCCTGGTCTGCAGGAATTTGTTCAGAAGGCATGCTTCCGGGCACAGTAGACATTTCCATCGATGGAGTGATGACAGATGATACATCCACAAATTCTTCACAGGTCACAGCATCATCCTGAAAGCCTGCAATTAGCACCATAGTAATAAAAGAATATCGCACTTCAATACCTTGGGATGCACGTAATGCAAATATACATAACATAGAGGACAATCAGGAGAGCATGGTCGTGCACGGTGAAGCAAAATTTGATGACCTTGAAGCTTGGGAAAGGGACCCAGTGTGGAAGCCATAAACACATGCATCAAAATGGCATCAGCCGGACTGCTCTGACCAAGCAATACTTTGAAAGCGTCCGTATCAGACCAGGCATATTCTTTACATTTCCTGGCTTTGACCAGGCATTTTGTGCAAGTGAGAATTTGAACAAGATCCATTACCCACTGCCACACTAATCCTGCTGATCCTTCGCAGCTGCCCCAGTGCCTCAAAAAAAGACCCACCCAGTCCACTGCCTAAGAAATGTGCAGATTGGGTGGGTTGATGCAAACTCAGTGCAAACTCAACCAGGGCAGACAACCTGAGCAACTCAGGCTTCCAGGTAGGGAATTAGCCAATCAGAGAATGTTGCAACAAGCCAGCCCGGCTGCAGGAAAGCTTGAATCATCCAGGAGCCAAGTGTCACGCAACGTACAAAGAAACGCACCGTTGTCCTCCATAAATGTGGACACTTTATTAGGTGTCATCTTGGTCAATTTGCTGCTGGCATTGTTGGTCTTGCTACCCGGATTCTGTTGTATCCTTATAAAGGATGCAAATGATGCCTGCAATGCACATTGAAGCAGCCGGCTTGCTTACACTACTGTTATGCTGGTGACATTAATAACTTGAGCCTGAAGGGCATGGTTTGTAAAACGGCAATCATCATGACATGGTGGCAAACATGGAACAAAGCATACAACTTAAAAGTGAAAATCAAGCTTTTAACACTCTAATACCCATAGAGATGGCATCAAAGGTCATGTGTCACTTAATTCCAGTCCAGGGTCTAATGTAAAATTATGTTGATGTACAAAAGTGCGCAGTTGCACACATGACAACTTCCTATCCTACCGGTGCTCCTTCCTCCAAAGCAGCTGCATACTTGTTGACGTTTACATGGTTGTCAAAGCTGTCACACCTTCTGCGCATGCATGGCAACATTTACGATAAAAAATGATCAAATCCAGTGGCACAGTAAGCTTTTCATGCTGCCACATTGCAGCTGGTCTTGCCATGATGATCAATCAACACCTGAGCCGCAAGCCGCAGAGTGCTGTGACATGCCACCCAGCCCCACCAAAACTGGTCGGAGAATTGAAATTGGTACAAATCAGCATGCCTCATAAGCAGGCTTGCAGAAAAGTGTCAATTTCTTACACATGCAATGCCACATGGAGGCACAACTCACCGTGCATGCCTGCGCCTTAGGACCACCACTGCAGCTATGATTGCTCCAATTAACAATAGCCCTCCCCCAACACCCACGCCAACGCCCACACCCACAGCCACTTGATCTGCATCTGTGCCCTTTCCAGATCTACTTTGATCAAGAAGCTGGTCTGAGGCTAACAGCGGCGTGCTTGGCCTGATCTCGATGTTTGTGCCTTGGACGCTCCACCCACTGCAAACAAGACGTGGCTGATGGACTTATTACAAAGACACTATTAAGGCCATTTTAAGTGCAAGGAACAAGACTGCTTAATCTTCTGACATTAAGGTAATGCATGCCGTGTACCATTCAAAACACGAAAAAGGTTGTCAAGAGCAAATCTTACACAATGTAATGGCCGTCAGGGAGCAGGG
>SL_4KL_010_BRINEDRAFT_10001224_pt1 | contig 14142 bp, 17 predicted proteins | sample SodLak_010_BRINE_2_FD_10664 | JGI IMG/M metagenome (IMG submission 10664)
TGGGTGAGCGAGGCGATCACGTCGGTCGCTTCGGCGGTGCTCCGGTGGGTCATTTTCTCGCCGCCGACGAGCATCGTGAGCTCGCTCGCGCCCGAGGCGACCGACTGCCAGGCGGCGTAGACGCCCGCGCCGCCCGACGAGCTGGTTTGGTCGATTCGGGCGGTGTACGCGCCGAGCGCGCCGAGGTCGTGGGCGACGGCGTTGGCGATGCCGGTTTGGCCTTCGAACTCACCGCTGGCCATATTCGAGACGTAGAGGTGATCGAGGTCGGCACCGGCGACGCCGCCGTCGTCGAGACAGGCGCGGCCGGCCTCCGCGAGCAGGTCGAGAATCCACCCCTCGCGCTGGCCGAACTGGGTCATCGATGCCCCAACGAGTGCAACACGGTCCATACCGACTCGCGTGCGGCCAGCCGCTTACCGATTTCCCTTTTGGTGTTCGGCCCTCGCCATCTCGGGTGATTTAACATCGGCTCGCACCAACACAGGGTATGGAACTCGACCGGGTCGTCCCCTACGCCGGCGCGTTGGTGTCGCTCGCGCTCGCCGTGGTGTTGTCGGTGCCGTTTCTCGTGATCGAGGGCAACGAACCGTTGGTGAGTGCGTACTACGCCTCGGGCACGCTCGGGATCACCGGCGCGATTTTTCTCGCAATGTTGAGCGTCGTCATCTTTCTATCAAGCGTTCGCGGCCGTGCCGACCCTTCGTTGGTTTCGGGCATTATGCTCGCCGTGGGCGTGATGATCTTCGCCACTACGGCGCTGTGGGTCGTCCAGATGGACTCGACGGTGTTGTTTAGTTTCCCGCCGGAGTACTCGTGGCTCGAATTTCACCCGTGGGTGAGTCTCGCGGTGAGCGGACTCGTCGCAATCGCGGCCGGCGTCTATGCCGCCGTCGTCAACTGAGTTGGCCGCGGCCACAGCAGCTGTCGAGACGGATCGCGAAACGGCGGTGGTGGCACCGCCACCCGTCGGTCGCGACGCCAACCATCGGTGGCACCGTCGAACGCCAGTAACGACGCCGATAGCAACGCCGAGCGTCGACCATCGGTGACGACGCCGAGAACAACGCCGAACGCCGAGAACAACGCCGGCTGGCTCGGTCTGGCGTGACCGACCGCGTTTCGCACACGCAATCGATCCGAACGGGTACCGAGACGAAAGGCCCTTAACCCCATCAGGTCTACCGGGAGGTGGACTAGGTCGGGCAGTTAGGCCCTGCTCGTCACCCGTGAGACAGTCTTCAGCGGGGACCGAACGCCGAGGGCGTCGCGTCGAACCGGCGCAGGCCTCGGACGCCAACGTCGAAACCTCGTCCGACGGGGACAGCGGTCCGGTGGGCTCACCCGCAGGGGTGTTACTCACCGGTTGGCCGGCGACACCGGGTCAGGCGCGGAAGCGAGCAGCCCATCGCTGGACGCCCGTCGCTCGGCGGATCGCGGGGTGGAGGAGGCACCCGGGACTCCCTGCGTTTGGAACGGCCGGCAATCGCGGCCCGTCCGCCATTCATACCGATTTTATACTGCTGAGCGACCGGACTCGCGGGCGACCGACAGCTTCGATGTTCTGCAGTTCCTTTCGAACGTATGGCCGACTCAGAGGAGACACCAACGTCGGGTGCGACACGAACCGGTGGCGACGTCGTCGCTTCCTACACCGAAACCGCGGGCGAGCGCCGACTCTCGTTCGAGCGCGACGGCCGAACCGCAGCGATCGCTCAGAACATCGACGGCTACGCGATGGTCATGGTACGGCCGACCGCCGACGGCGATGAACTCGAACGCTACTACGGCTTCGACATGGCGCTCGACCATGCCGCCGAACTCCTCGGTGTCGATCCCGCGTCGCTGCCGATTCCAGACCCCGCTGCCGACATGGGAATGTAACCGATCCACCTACGACGAGCCGAACAGTCGACGGAGCCGCGGGCTGTCGAGGTGATCGCGCCAGTAAAATCGTGGCGCAAACAGGAGGTACGCCAGCGCGAGAAACAACAACGCGAACGCGAAGCCCTCGCCGTAGTACCCCGGCATGAGGATTGCGAGCGCCTGCACCACGCCCATGATCAGCGCATCTTGGGCATGTAGATCGGGGTACGTGATCGTCGTCACCATCAGCGCGGCCAATACACCCGTGAGCGCGACGAGGATTGCCGGCTCGGTGTAACCCGCAAGCACGGTTGCGGCGAGAACCGTCGCCGCGAGCGTCGTCTGGACGCCTTTAGTTTCGCTGGCCTCCGTGTCGTACGCCGTGTAAAGGCCGAGTCGGGTGACTGCCATGGCGACAAATATCGCAGGGATGCCGACGCCCACCGCAAGCACCAACGGATCGCCGCCGGGAAGCCAGTGGTCGAAGACGACAGCGACGACGAGCACCGCGGGTGCGACCCCAAACGAGGCGACATCGGCGAGCGAGTCGAGATACTGACCGGCGGGTGTGCCACCGCGTCGCCGGGCAACAACGCCGTCAAGGCCGTCGGCGATCGCCCCGAGCAAAATGAGCCGTGCGGCGAGGCCAACGTCGACGAGGGCGAGCGCGGCGGCCAGAAATCCCAGCGCCGCGTTAGCGATGGTGACGAAATCCGCAAGGCCGAGTCGGCCGACGAACCGCGGTTTCATACGTCGTGGTCGGCGACCGGCGGGTTAGGTTTTGTCATCTGTGTGTTCGCCGTTGGGTGACAGTATCGCCGCGCCGTATCTCGAACCGCGCGGCCTATATGCCCGGCGACCCTACCGTATTTCATGACGAAGTCGCGTGATCGACGTCGTTTTCTCGCCGCCGTCGGCTCGGCTGCAACCGTCGGCCTCGCGGGCTGTCTCGAAATGTTTGAGGAGGATGACCACGATGTCGGAATGAGCGAAACCGTGTTTCTCCCCGAATTGCTCACCGTTTCGGTGGGAACGACCGTCGTCTGGAAAAACACGAGCACGCGCCGACACACCGTCACCGCCTACGAGGATCCGCTGCCCGAGGGTGCCGCGTTTTTTGCAAGCGGTGGTTTCAATTCCGAACAGGAAGCGCGCGAGGCGTGGGACGACGAGTTCGGCGGCGAACTCGACACTGACGATCGGTTCGAACACACGTTCGAGGTTCCCGGAGACTACCCCTACGTCTGTGTTCCCCACGAAGCGGCGGAATGATCGGGACGATTCGGGTCGAAGAGTAGCACGGCTCAGCGCGTAATTCAGCGAAAAATCGAAAGAGGGCGGCTTGCTCAGTCGTCGGCAACGTCGTCGGCGACGTCGCTCTCGTCGACGTCGACCGCGACGGCTTCCTCTTCGGCGAGCTCTTCGGGTCGCGCTTCGAGTTCGAACTTCTGGATTTCGACGCGGCGAAGCGGGTAGATCGTTTTCGCCTCGCCGTAGATGGCCGACGAGAGTCGACCCTCGATCACGCTGTCTGCGAGCTGTTCGAAGGTTCGCTCGGCGGCCGCCTCCTCGACGAGGTCGATCATGACGCGACGGATGGCGTGTTCCTGACTGTTGTCGGCCTTCTTCGTCGTGAAGGCGGCCGGCTGGATCTGGACACGGTAGTCGTCGGTCGTCACGACCGTGATGTTGGCGTCAACCTTCGAAGCGCCGCGGCGAACGAGACTCCGCAGGTAATCGCGGGTCAGCTCGTGTTTGATGAACTCGGTGTACGCCGAGTCCGAGCCGACGTCCGTGATTTTGAACGTGAGTTTGGTGTTGTTCGCGCCGGCGTCGTTGGTGATTTCGCCGAGCGTCGTCTCGATGTTGCGGCCGATCACCTGATCGGATTCTTCCGCAAGCGTTTTGCCGAGATCGGCTCGGTCGAACTGTTCGGGGGCGTGGATGGTATACCATCGTTTGCCGCCCCGCTTCTGTTTGGATACTGATCGTTCACTCATGGTAGTGTGTCGTGGTGGGTGGTGGTAGTCGGTCGGCTGTGCTGGTTCCCACAGGCATCGAGTACGGCGGTTGCAACGCCAAGATTGACGAGATAGTCGTCGACGGTCGCCTGCAAGCCACCGGTCGTCTCGCGGGCGACATCGGTTTCGACGCAGTCGTCGACCACACGGGTCGTCATCGACGCCGTGTTGTCGGGGGCGACCGCGCGGGCAACGCGCGTTGCGCACGTCGCCGTCGCATGATCGGTGCGAACCGTCGCGGTTCGCGTGGGTGCGTTCTCATCTGCGTCGCCGTCGGCCTCGGTGGAAAAATCGCCCATCAGAGCGCCTCCCTGATGGCGGCGATAAGCGTGCTGTCGTCGACGGCGACCCGGAGCGTCGCCGCGCGTGGCGTTCCGCCGGACGCACCGTCGAACTCGGTTGCAACGCGAGCCATCGCCGTGTCGAGCGCGCGCGACTCGGCCGCACAGACGGCCGCGTGTCGCTCGCCATCGCTCGCGTCGGCAGTCACGACGAGCGTGACCGGTTCGGGCGAGCGAAACGCGCTCGCAAGTCGGGCAACGGTCGGGACGACTGCGGGTCGATCCGTGGTGATTCGACAGACAAACACGCCCTCGTACCGGCCAGTCGTGGCCGATGCGAGCGCCTCGTGGGCCGCGACGGCGTGACTACGCCAAACCGAGAGCGCCTCGTCGACGGTGTCGGCACCGAGTGCGACGCTAACGCCCAATCCGGGTGCCTCGCGGGCACACACCGACAACACGTCGGCGTAGCCACCGAGGGTTTCGAACGCCCCGGTCGGCGTCGCGTACGGGCGCAACGCGGTTTCGACCGCGTCGGCCGCGCCGGGTGATGCGCCGTCAGCGGTCACGGCTTCGACCGCTACAAGCGAGGCAAGCCGTCGGTGGCCCGCCTCGCTGTCCTGCCAGTTGACGTCATCAACGAGCGCAGCGGTGGCCGTCGAATCGCCCGAAAACGGTGCGGTCAGCAGCGTCGAATGCGCCAGTCCGTCGGCCGGATCGGCGGTCGCGAGTGCAACACCGGGACGACGCGACACGAGTCCGCGCTGTTCGGCGCGTTCGAGCACCGAGCCGCTGGCGTCAGCACCCGGAACCGAGCCCGACGCAATGACGCCCGCAAGGGTGAGCAGTGGGTCGGGGTCGACACCGAGTTCGTGACTGAGTTCGGCGGCGACGACGCTCGCCGGGCGGCCGTCGCCGTGCGGCGGAACCGCACAGTCGGCGCTCCCGCGTCGGCCACGGGAAACGACAAGCGTCAAGCTGTCACTCGCATCGTCTGCAGTAGTGTCGACAGCGGCGGTACGATCGTCGGTGGCGTCGCGATCGTCGATGTCCACGGTGTCACCGGCGGTGTGTTCGTCGACAGCACCGGCGGGATCAACCGAGAACCCGATCTGGAACGGAATGTCGCGGTCGCGAAGAGCGGCCGCAAGCAGCCCGACCGCAGCGAGTGCGTCGCCATCGGCGTGGCCGTAGAGTCGGACGAACGGTGCGGTCGCTACCGCCGAGGCCACCGCGGCGGTGACATCGGGATCGGCGTTCGCGCTGGATCCGGGGTGGGCGTCCGACATTGCTGTGGGTGGTGCGACGGGGGTGTCCTCAGTCGAGCAGCTTTTTTGCGACGTCGTAGCTGTAGCGGAACTCCTCGTCGATCGTGTCGCCACGGTAGTAGTTGACAAGCCGGCGAATCTTCGACTCCGTGTTCTGGAGTGCACGCTTGTTCTGGTAGTCCTGGCCGTTTTCGGCGACGTGCTCGCGCAGGCCGATGGCGCGTTCCATCAGTCGGCGCAGATCCTCGGGCAGCTCGGGCGCTGCGTCGTTGTCTTCGAGAATCTGTCCGATTTTCTTGCCAGTCGCGAGTTTGACGTTCGGCACCGGGGTGCCTTTGACGCCTTCGTCGCGGAGTTTGAGGCCGATGACCGAGGGGTCGTCGCCCTGTTCGGCGAGTTCGACGACACGTGCCTCGATGGCGTCGGCGTCGACATCGCTCCATGCTGGGGGTTCGTCTGTCGCCGGGCGGTCCGATCCGGACGAGCCACGGCGACGGGTATGCATTCGTGCCATTGTCTGAAATTGGAACGGCACAGACCGCAAAACGACATGTCCACGCGGCCGTCGCGTCCACCGACTCGGCGAGACGCCAACGGCTGGTGGCGCACTGTCGCAATCCCAAGCCCAGATGGGCGAGTCAGAGTTACGACTGTGCTGTTCCCACTGACTCTTCAGCCACGCGAGCGTTAAGGGTTTTCTATTTGTGTTGTCGACACGTCGCTCCCGGCGTAGCTGTGCAGTCGTGTGGCTCACTCCCCGAGAGTCGAAGGCCTTAATACCGAAACCGGGATACTCACGGTTGCGACGCGGGCTCGTAGATCAGCGGTAGATCACTCCCTTGGCATGGGAGAGGCCGCGGGTTCAAATCCCGCCGAGTCCATCGGAGTGAGTTTTACGAGCGAGAATGGTCGAGACGGGATTTGAATCACGCAAGACGAGCGTAGCGAGTCTCGCCATCGGGTTCAAATCCCGCCGAGTCCACTCATCTCACTTCGTTCGGTTCGTTTCCTCGATTTACTCCCTCGCTCGCGTGAGTCCCGCCGAGCCCATTTTGTTGGTTTCAATGGCCGTTCAGATGTCGATCTAACCAGTCCACGGAGTACACCCAGTACAGCGCATCATCCAGAACGACCGGACACTCACGCACACTTATATATCTCCACGGCTCTGTTGCTGATGACGGTATGGAATAATGAGTAGACGCCCCGAGCGGATTACCGTGCTCCACGTCGACGACGAATCCACGTTCGCAGAGCTAACCGCACGCGTACTCGAACGAACCGACGAACGGTTTCGAGTCATCACCACAAGCGATGTCGACGAAGGGCTCGACATACTTGCACGCGAACACATTGACTGCGTCGTGAGCGACTACGAAATGGCAGGCCAAGACGGACTCGAGTTTCTCGAAACGGTCCGAGAAACCGACGAGTTGTTGCCGTTTATTCTCTTCACCGGCCGGGGGAGCGAGGATGTCGCCAGCGAGGCCATCTTTGCGGGCGTCACCGACTATCTGCAGAAAGAAACCGGGATCAGCCAGTACGCGATGTTGGCAAACCGCATCACCAACGCGGTCGAAAGCATGCGCGCACAGCGCAAACAGCGCCGACAACTCGATGCCATCGAGACCGCCCAAGAGGGAATCAGCATTCTCGCCGAGGATCGGTTTATCTACGTCAATCAGGCCTACGCCGACCTCTACGGCTACGAGCCCGAGGAAATGATCGGTGAGCACTACGAACTGCTCTACCGCGAGGAGGACCTCCCGTTTTTCGAGCGCGAAATCACCAAAACCCTCGAAAAAGCGGGCAAATGGCATGGCATAACCACCGGCCTCCGCGCCGATGGGAGTACGTTCGTTGAGGACCACACGCTCGCGACGACTGCCGGCGGCGAAGTCGTCTGTACGGTTCGCGACATCAGCGAGCAGGTGGGACGCGAAAAACAGCTTGAGGCGCTCAATGAAACGATGCAGCGACTGATCAACGCCGACTCGCGGGAGGCGGTCGCCCAGATTGGCGTCGAAACCGCCCGATCAGTTATTGGGCTCGAAGCCAATGCAATCCATCTCACCGACGCCACCAACACGGGGTTGGTCCCGGTTGCGATCTCGGAACGTGGCCGCGAGATTGTGGGCGAACCACCGACATTCTCCCCCGGCGAAGGAATCGCGTGGCGTGTCTACGAAGCCGGCGAGACGCTCGCCGTTGATGACGTCCACGACGACCCCGACATTTTCAATTCGGCCTCAGTTGTCCAAAGCGAACTCCACGTCCCGATTGGCGAGTACGGGATTCTCATCGCAACCTCGACCGAACCCGAAACGTTCGATGAGCACGACATTCTGTTGGCCGAGATGCTGGCAGCCAACCTCGCGGCCGCATTTGCACAGGTCGAACGAACCGAACAGCTCCGCGAGCGCGAAGCCGAACTCACCCGTCAGAACAACCAACTCGAGCGGTTCGCCGGCATTCTCTCGCACGACCTTCGCAATCCGCTCAACGTCGCCGAAGGCCGACTCGAACTGCTTTGCGAAACCGGTGACGACGAGCACGCGGCAGCGATCGAACGCGCACACACTCGGATGCGAACAATGATCGACGACCTGCTCGCACTCGCACGCGAGGGAAAACACGTCGCCGACACGGAGGTCGTTGCGCTCGACACACTCATCAACGGCTGTTGGGAGACCGTCGAAACCGACTCCGCCTCGCTACAGGTCGCGTTCGGCGGTGGTTCCCCACGGATTCGGGCGGATCCCGGTCGACTCAAACAGCTGATTGAAAACCTGTTTGCGAATGCGGTCGAACACGGTACGGAGACCGATGCTACCGATGGCGACACTGACGGGCACGTCACAATGAGGGTTGGACTGCTGGCGGATGGTGCGGGTCTCTACGTCGAAGACGACGGCCCCGGCGTTCCCGCAGACGAGCGAGAGTCGGTGTTCGAGGCGGGCTACTCGACATCGACACAGGGAACCGGGTTTGGACTGGCAATCGTCGCGGAAATCGCCGAGGCCCACGGCTGGAGTATTCGACTGGCCGAGGGAGCGGCTGGCGGTGCGCGCTTCGAGATTACGGGCATCGAGTTCGTTGAGTGAGACGTGATGACCCCGGGAGGAGCCAATGAGACTCGGGCAGCCGTCGAGACGGACAATTTCTCGAGTCCGTCTCGCGAACAGTTAAATACGTTCTTGAACTGCACACAGCAATGACGAAACTCTCACGACGACAAGTGGTTGCGGGCGTCGGCGTCGCCAGCGTCGCTGCGGTCGCCGGCTGTCTTGACGGGATCGATGCAGACGGCGACGAAGCATCGTCGGGAACAACGCTTGGCTCGGTTTCGATCGAAAACCTCGATTCATCGAGCCACACCGTCGACGTCATCGTCCAGCGCGACAGCGAGGTCGAACACTGGTCGACCCACGAACTTGACGGCGGCGAGGGAACCGATATCGAGGCCGACTGGTCCGATGAACCGGGTGCGTTTCAGATTATCACCCGACTCGACCACGACGAACTCCGCCGGACTTCGCTGTCCGAATTCGACCGTCAAGACTGCATCAATCTCACCGTGATCGTCGGCCGCGACGGTGGGCTGTCAGTCCTCACCGAAACCGACGCGGGCGAGTGCTGAGCGGCGAGAACGCGAACGTTCGAGTGATTCAGGACGCCGAATCACGCCGTCGAAACCCTCGTCCGGCTTACTGTCGGGATGCCGCCATCGTGGCGTCAATAAGCGCATCAAGCGTCGTTGCAGCGGTCGCCGGATTGGTATGCGTTGCAAGCGCGTCGCCAACGGCGTCGGGTGCGCTATCGGGCCGACCGCTGGGATAGCCACCGCCCGCGAGGTGGTAATCACCGCCGGCATCCCAGATCGCGAGCGAGGCCGCCACCGGCAGCGAGATCGTCGCGTTGCGCTCGCGGAGTCGACAGATTGCGCGGTAATCGAACCGAGTTCGGTCGGTGTGTCCACCCGTACCCGATCCATCGGAGCGCGTTCGGTTGATTCGTTCGAACGACCGCGCTTCCAAGCGCTCCTCGAAGGAGGCCGCTGCTCGCCGAGTGACGAGTTCGGTCAACAGTCGCGAGGGCTGTTTGGGTGGGTCGAGCCGGAGGCGACTCGCAAAAAAGAACCGCCACGGCTGGTCGATATCGCACGCGACACGGATTCGGTCGCGTTCGGCCACCTCCTCATACACGTGCGTGTGCGTGGTGACCGTGACAATCGGCGTCGAAAACGCCGCTTCGACACGCTGTTCGGTTTGCCGCCAGTCGGCCAGCCGATCGGCCGGCACCGCTGGCGGCGGGAGTGTCATCTCAGTGGTCGTCCTCGCGCCACTTGTGCTCGCAGTCGGTGCAGATGAAAAACCGCGTTTCGCTCTCGTCGGCCGACCGGATCTGTTGCATATACCAGTACGCCCGGTCGTTTTCGCAGGTCGGACACCGTGCGTTCGTCGTCGGTAGCCCGTTGTCCTCGGCGTCGCTGACGTCGATGATTTCCGTGTCGCGCTGACCCTGTGTCGTCGTCATCGCGGCCTCCTGTTTTTGATTGCGGAGTTTCGAAAAGTCACACGAGCCACAGAGCCAGTGGTCGCCCTCCGTTTTCATCATCGAACCGCAGTCGTCACAAAATTCCATTAGCGAAACCACGCCCTGTGAGTTACTTAAACGGCGGGGTTCGAGCGATTGCGACCCGACGAAACGCGCCGTTCAGGCGTCGCCATCGGACTGGCCGGGTTCGCCGACCGCCTCGATCGGCATGACATTGTTGAGTTCGGTCGCAAGGTCGTCAGCCGACTCGAACTGATCGCGGCCAGCCTTGGCGATGAGCCCACCGAGATTGGCCTCGCCATCGGCCAGCGTCAGCGTCACCGAATCAAAGGCGTCTGCGGCGGCCTGTCGGCCAACGGGGTACTCGATCTCCTGTAACACGGGTTTGACACGCGCGATTTTGACACGATCGGTCATGATGGTTGTCCGCGCCCAGTCGACGTAGTCCTTTCTGTCGATAAGCCGAATAAAACCGATTTGGCTGGCAACCGAAACCCGGAACCACGATATGGGGTGGGCGAAAAGAGAGCGCTATGAGCCTCACTGACGAGGAAATCGACCGGCTGGGCGACATCGTCGAACTCCAGCCAACGAAAAACAAGGAACTCGGAGAGCGCTGGGGCCTCGACAGCGGCAGCGAGGTCCACCAGTATCTCGAAAAACACCTCAAGGAGTACTACTTTCGCGACGACAACAGCCTCATCCGGTCGACCGCCGAGGCCGTCGAACTCACCGGCGTCGACCCCGGCGTCGAGCCGCCGACCGAGGGTGAGGGCAGCGACGTTGCGCCGAGCGAAATCCGCGTACCACTGCTCGAATCGCAGGTGTTTGCGGTCGTTGCCGGCCCCGACGAGCGATCCGAAAGCGTCGTGAGCGTCCTCAACAAACTCCGCGAGCGCTACGACATCGATCCCGAAGCTGGAGCGGTTCGGCGGGCCCTCCAGAGCCTCAAACGCAAGAACGTCGTCGAGGTCATCTACCGGACGGTGCCGACGTTCCGACTGGCAGTCGAGCGCGACGCGGTCGCCGTCAGCACCATCGAGGAGTGAGCGTTAGGAGTTTTCACGGTTTGCACGGTCGGCGAGCAGCCGGCGGCTCGCGGCTCCCGGCCCACCCTCGATCGGCCAGCCCCGCATGCGCCACGCGGGCGGTTCGGGCGAAAAGTCGACACAGGAGCCCGAACACAGTGACGCCGACTGATGGCATTCTTTGGCCCCGCACCACGGCACCAGCGCCCGGCCGTGTCGGCGAAGCGCGAAGTACCGGCAGTCCGGCCGCATCGTTTCGTGGTAGTTTCGCCAGCCGCGACCGTAGGCGCGTTCGGCGAGTTCGAGTCGACGCGTGGTTCGGTGCGCCGCGCCGTGCGTCGGCGTCAACGCGGTCGGGTGCCAGTCAACCTGCGCACTGTCGGCGTCGACACCGTCGTCGAACGCTGTCGTGAGAATGCCCGCTTCAACGGGGAGCGCTTCGAGCAACGCCGGTTCGACCAACTCGCCGGTTCGGCTCGTCGCAACCCAGACCTCGTCGGCGAGTCCGACGTCCACGTCGTGGGTGAGTTGGTCGCCCAGTCGCCGGGCGGCACTCGCGTCGAGATCGGGTTTGTTCTCGATGGCGATAAGGCGGACGAGCCAGTCGGGATACGGCGCGATTCGCCTGATTTCGATGCGGTTGCCGGCGCGGCGGGTGTGAAGGATGTCGCGGTCGGCGGCGCGGTGGATCGCCTCGCGGACGTAGCGCCACGGATAGTCCGGCTCCGGAAGCGCCTCGCGGTACCACGCCCACTCGGCGGGCGCGTTGCGGAGGATATGGAGCAGGTCGCTGTCGAGTTCTGCGTCGCCGAAGGCGGCGCGGTTGCGGAGTGCCGCGGGGTCGACCTCGACGATGACGGTGTCCCAGCGCCGTTTTTGGGTGCCGAGTTGGCGGGCGACGATGTGCGTCGTGAGCGCGGTGCTGTCGGCGTCACCAACGGACTCGCCGGGCGGCCACGCCAACTCGGCCCAGCGACAGACACACAGCTCGTAGCTGAACTCGGAATCAAAACCGGCCGAAGGGGACACGGCTCAGTAACGACTAAATGTAGTCACCCTCTTCTTCGAGTTTCCGGTCGAGAAACTCGTGGGCCTCTTCGAGAATTTCGCGGGGGCCGTCTTGGGTGATCGTGTTGAGCGCCTGCTCGTAGTCGCGCCACTGTAGGTCGCGGTGTTCTTTCGAAATCTCCGCGCTCGCCTCGAACGAGTGGGCGATAAACAGGTGGACGGTCTTGTGGATCGTCTTGCCGCTGGCCTGAAACACGTAGTCGTACTCCTCGCGGAAGCCGTTGATGAGTCGGAACTCGTCGATACCGGCCTCCTCGGATACCTCCCTGATCGCCGTTTGCTGAAGCTCCTCTTCTCCTTCGACCCCGCCTTTGGGGAACTCCCAGTCCCCCGGACGGCTTTTGAGGAGCAAGTACTCCCGTCGGCCGCGGGTGTCGCGGAAGAGGATCGCCCCAGCGCTGGTTGCCTCAACCGTCATTGTAAACCGATATGTAACGGCGTGTTAAGAGGGTATCGGAGCCAGAGTTCCCGCGAGGGCGACGGTCTCGGCAACAGCGACGGGAAGTGGGAGTGCGGACGTGGTGTCGTCGCCGACAGCAACAGCGACGGTGGCGCCGACCACGACCGCGACAGCAACGTCGCCGGCGACACCAACGCACAAACGCCAGATGGCGTGCCCAGTATCGAGGTCACAAAGTAGCGAGCGGTCGAACCCAGCGGTAGATGCACTTTTGCCGTTCGCGCCCGCACACCCGACAATCAATGACCTTCGTCACCAAACTCACCTTCCAGTCGGGTGACCGGACCGTCCTCGACGAGACGGTCTCGTCGCTCAAACAGCTCGTCGAAAAAAAGGGCGGCCAGTGCAAGGGCCCACACGCCTCGCCACCCGAACGAATCAGCGTGCCACTGTACCGAACGCTCCAACCCGGTGTCGAGTTTCCGGCCTGGAGTTACGAGGTGTACGAGCGCCGGATCGATATCTACGGCGCAGACCACATCGCCCGCAAAGTCGGCCACATGGACTTTCCCGACTCGATTCACGTCGAAATCGAGGTCGAACAACACAAACCGCTCGGCCAAGGCCAGAGCTAACCACGCACCGCCTTCGTAGCTTTATTTTCTCGGCGCGCGTCGAACCGGTATGACCGATCACGAGGCGCTCGCCGACTCCTACCAAACGCTCAGACGCGACCTCCACCGCCACCCCGAACCCGCGTGGTGTGAGTTCTACACCACCACCAGACTCATCGCCGAACTCGAATCACGCGCGGTCGACGAGGTTCGCTACGGCCCCGACATCCACGTTCCCGACACGCGTCGAAACGTGCCCGACAGCGAGACGCTCGCCGAGTGGCGCGAACGGGCCCGTGCGGCCGGTGCTTCCGAGGACGTTCTCGCCGAACTCGGCGAGGGATTCACCGGGGCGGTCGCGGTCGTCGACCGCGGGGAGGGCCCGACGGTTGCGCTCCGCGTCGACATCGACGCACTCCCCATTCGTGAAGCCGATGACGACACACACCAGCCCGCAGCCGCCGGCTTTCGATCCACAAACGAGGGCTACATGCACGCCTGTGGGCACGACGCCCACGCGACGATTGGCATGGGTGTGCTCGACCGCCTGCTCGACAGCGAGTTCGAGGGCCGGTTCGTCCTCATTTTCCAGCCCGCAGAAGAAACCATCGCGGGCGGCAAATCGATCGCCGCAAGCGACGTGCTCGACGGCGTTGACGCCCTGCTGGCGGCCCACATCGGTCTCGACCATCCCTCCGGCGAAATCGTCGCCGGCATCGACGGCTTTCTCGCGGTTCGGCAGTTTCGGGCGGCGTTTTCGGGCGAGTCGGCACACGCCGGTGCGCGACCCGAAGCCGGTGACAACGCGGTGCAATCGATGGCGGCCGCAATCCAGAATCTCTACGCGATTCCACGGCACTCGGCGGGCGCAACCCGCGTGAACACCGGCCGTGTTGGCGGCGGTACCGCGACCAACATCGTCCCCGAGTCGGCGTTTCTCGACGGCGAGGTTCGCGGCGAAACAACGGCGCTGATGGAGTACATGTGGGAACACGCCGAACGCGTGCTCGACGGCGCGGCGACCATGTACGACTGCGGG
>SL_4KL_010_BRINEDRAFT_10001225_pt1 | contig 14142 bp, 14 predicted proteins | sample SodLak_010_BRINE_2_FD_10664 | JGI IMG/M metagenome (IMG submission 10664)
CGCTCGGCTGTCGTCATTTTGTATGAACCGTGATGAAATCGTCTCGCTGACGACATCGCTCGTGGAAATTGCGAGCCACGAGGACGAAACCGTCGTTGGCGACGAGATCGAATCGTGGCTCCGGCGTGAAACCGATGGGTCGCTCCGGCGTGACTCGGCCGGCAACGTGATCGCCCGCCGACAGCCGACCGAATCGGCCAACCGATGGGCTGGCGACGAGTGGGCCGAAGTCGACACGCTCGCGCTCGTTGGCCACCACGATGTCGTTCCCCCGGCCGAAAGACAGGTCGATGAAACCGGAGACTACCGCCTCACAGAACGCAACGGCCGGCTGTACGGCCGCGGAACCGCAGATATGAAAGGGCCACTGGCGGCGGCCATGCTCGCGTTTCGTGATGCAGAGCCACGGACCGACCTCGTCTTTGCGAGCTTTGTCGGTGAAGAACAGGGCGGACTCGGCGCACAGCAGGCGATCGAAAACGGATTTGCGCCGACGCGAGCGGTCGTCGTCGAGGGGTCGACCGGCTACTCAGCGCCGGGCGTACTCGATGTTGCGGTCGCCCACAAGGGTCGCCGCGGAAGCACGATCACCGCCACCGGGCGCGCCGGCCACGCGAGTCGGCCCGAGGCTGCCGACAACGCTGTCTACCGAGCGTGCGACGCCATCGAGATCGTCCGGTCGCTCGAAGCCCCCGAGACAACCGTCCTGGACAACACGCTCGCCGGCAGCGTTGCCGTCACTGAAATCGACGGTGGGTCGGCCTGGAACGTGATTCCCGAGCGGTGTACGGTGACGATTGATGAACGAACCGTTCCAGGTGAAACAGCCGCGCTCGAACAGGTTGAATCGGTAGCGGGCGTCGAGTGGACCGTCGATCAGGAGCTGCCGTCGATGGCCTGTGGCGATTCCGCATTTGCCGACCGCGTGTGTGCGGCGGCGACGGCCGTCCAGCCGGGTAAGCCCGAACTCGTCGCCAAGCCACACGCAACCGACGCAGGCTGGCTCTCATCGGCGGGCACCGACTGCGTTGTCTGTGGGGCAGCCGAGCCAGGTGAAGCTCACACCGCCGACGAAAGCGTCTCGATCGAAGTGCTTGCATGGTCTTACGAACTCTACCGCCGGGTTGCCAGCGCGAAGATGAACTGAGCGGCTTCGTTCTGCACGGGGTGTTGACAATGAGAGCGACGAAATTGGACCCAACGGGGCCAAGCGTGGCGACAACGAGAGCGACGACACCGGCACTGTGTTGATACGTTCGCAGCCGAAACAGGGTCTATGGCAACCGAAGCTGACACTCTCGAAACGCCGGAGGCATATTCGGAGTTACTGGACGAAATCGAGCGAATCAACGCAATCCAGAGTGCAAGCGGCGTCCTCTCGTGGGACCAACAAGTGATGATGCCGAACGGTGGCACGCCCGCCCGTTCAAAACAGCTCTCGACGCTCTCGTCGGTCGCACACGAACTGCTCGTCGATGACGACGTCGGCGACCATCTCGAAACGCTCTCGGAGGCGTCACTGACTGATGAACAAGCCGCCGTCGTCCGTGAGATTCGCCGGCAGTATGTTCGAGCCGAACGGGTTCCCAGCGAGCTTGTCGAGGCGATTTCGACGGCCACCTCCGAGGCGCTTGGGGCATGGGAGACGGCTCGCGAGACCGACGACTTCGAGACGTTCGCCCCACATCTCGAGCAGTTAGTCGAGCTCAAACGGGAGTACGCCGCCCATATCGACCCCGATGCCGACCCCTATGCGGTGCTCTTTGCGGATTACGAGCCCTGTTTGGAACTCTCGCAGGTCGAAGCGATCCTTGATGAGCTTCGAGAAACCCTGGTGCCGCTTATCGAAGACATCCGCGCAAGCGACGCCGACCTTGCAACCGACGCCTTTTCGGGCACCTACGAAACCGACGCCCAAGAAGCCCTTTCGCGCGACGTACTTGACCTGTTGAACTACGATTTCGGCCGTGGACGACTCGATGTCTCGACGCATCCGTTTACTTCGGGCAACCAGTTCGACTGCCGGGTGACGACGCGGTTCGACGAGGCCGACCCGATCGGCGCGCTTACCTCGACGATTCACGAGTTCGGCCACGCCTTCTACGTCTTGGGGCTACCCGACGAGCAGTTCGGGACGCCACTGGGTGAAGACCGCAATCTCTCGGTACACGAATCACAGTCCCGGCTCTGGGAGAACCATATCGGCCGGTCGGCGGCGTTTTGGGAGCTTCTTTTGCCACGGTTCACCGAAACGTTCCCACAGGCTGAGTCGGTCTCCCCGCGAGCGGCCTACGAGGCAGCCAACCAGGTCTACGAGGAGAACTTCATCCGCGTTGAGGCCGACGAACTCACCTACCATCTACACATCATTGTCCGCTTTGAGATCGAGCGCGAACTGATCGGTGGCGACCTTGCCGTTGAGGACGTACCCACACGGTGGAATGAACTCTACGAGGAGTATCTCGGGATTACGCCTCCCTCGGATACGATGGGTTGTCTCCAGGATATTCACTGGAGCCATGGCAGTTTTGGCTACTTCCCGACCTACTCGCTGGGCAGCGTGATGGCCGCCCAACTCTACGGGGCTGCGGAAGCTGACATCGGAAACCTCGAAACCAAGACACGCGAGGGCGACTTCGAGCCACTGGGCCAGTGGCTTCGTGAGCACATTCACCGACACGGCAAGCGCTATGAGACGAACGAACTGGTCGTCGAGGCGACCGGTGAGGACTTCAGTGCCGAGGCGTTTGTCGACTACGTGACCAACAAATACGGCGAGTTGTACGAGCTGTAATCGCAGACGAGTGTCCCGAGGAGGCACTGTTTTGGGCCTACGCGTCATTGAGAGCGACAGTATGACGCTGGTTGTTCCATTTGATGGACGCACGCTGTCGAAGGTCGCCCTGCTCCGTGCGGTACAGTTCGATTCGGTATTTGCCACTGGAATCACCGCCGTAACGGTCATCCCACAGAACAATACCGACTATGCACGGGCTCGCGGCTGGCTCGGCCCGACAGCGTCGTTCGATACGGAAGCAATTGTCGAGCACCTAACGGCAACAATCGCGGAGATTGCCCCCAATGCCACTGTCGAGCAGATTTTCGTGGGACGAGATGCCCCATCGGGGACAATCGGCAACCGACTCCGACGGTTTGCCCGCAACGCCGAAGCAAGCATCGTTTTTGTCGGAAGCGAAAACGCGGGCCGACTGGTAAGCACGCTCAGTGTCGGCTCGGCAGTCTCCAGTGAACGAAGCTACGATACAATGATTATTTCGCACGTTGGCCCCTCGAAAATCGAGGAACTCGAACGGGTTCGCCCAACAAGCGACGCCGTTGAATAATCAGTGTCGACACCGGCAGAATCAGTAGCACACCCCCAATGAATCGCGGCAGAACTGTCGTTGAGGACAACAGCTAAGTGAGTGACACACGTTACCACAGACCGTATGGCCTCAGCAGAGATTGCAGACGACGAGCTGTTCGATCAGTTTCTTTCGGCAACCGGTCACGAGACGGAACCGGCTGGCTGGGATCACTCGTATAACAAAAAGCAGTGTCCCGAATGCGGTGGAATTCACGATGCGGAAGCACAATCCTGTGCCGTCTGTGGCTGGTTCCCCGGCCGGTAACTGGCCGTTCGCTTTTTTCGATTGAGACGACATGGCGGTCACCGATGAGACAAGCCACACTCGACGAGTGTCAGCCGAAGTCACGTCGTTTATCACAGGGGAGCCCCTGTAGGTGGTACAATGAGTACCACGGACGTGCAGATCACCCGCCTCTTCGGTGGCCCCGGAAGCGGGAAAACAACGGCACTCCTCGACCGCGTCGAGACGATTCTCGAGGCAGATGACATCGAACCCCGCGACATCCTCGTTGTCTCGTACACCCGCGCTGCAGCCGCCGAGATTCGCGAGCGACTCGCAGAACGGCTCGATACAACCCCTCGCGCCCTCCAAGGCAACGTCTGTACCATGCACGCGAAAGCCTACGAACTGCTCAATCTCTCGCGTGGGGACGTTGTCGGTGAAAAACAAAAAGAGGCCTTCTGCGAGGAGTACGGCATCGAGTACGAAGACGAGTACAAGAGTGGTGGCCGCCGGACAGCGCGGTCGACGACGATTGGAAACAAGATTATTGCGACCAGCCAGTGGCTCCAACGGACCCGCCGAGAGGTTTCCGACTGGTACGATGTCCCGTTCCAGTGGAACGTCGAGGAAGTTCGACTCCCACCAGAGATCGACCCCAACGCCCAAGAGGGCAACAAATATACCCCGACGTGGACGGCTGACGACGACCGAGTCGATATTCCCGAGGCAATCAGAGCCTGGCGCGCCTACAAGGGCGAGCACGGGCTGGTCGGCTTTGCCGACATGCTCGAACGAGTCAAACAACGGTCGCTGTTGCCAAACGTTGAGTACCTCGTCATCGACGAGTTTCAGGATATTACGACACTTCAGTACGATATTTTCGAAGAGTGGAAGCCACACATGAAGCAGGTGCTGATCGCCGGCGATGACGACCAGGTCGTCTACGCGTGGCAGGGGGCCGACCCGAACTTGTTGCTCGATGCCGAGCGTGACGAAGATGTCGTCCTTCCGAACTCCTACCGACTGCCGTCGCGCATTCTCAACGTCGTCAACCGCGAAATTCGGCATATCGAGAAACGACAAGAAAAGGATCTCAAACCCCGCAAAGAAGGCGGTGTCGTCGAAGGTGTCGAAAACGCCTCGATTCTCGAACTCGTCAGAAACGTCCGGTATACCGTCCAAGAAGACAGCGGAAGCGTCATGGTGTTGTTCCGTGCGCGCTATCAGCTGTTTCAGTTCATCGAGGAGTTTGTCAACGAAGGCATTCCGTTCAAAGCACTCACCGACCAGCGCCTTTGGACCGACCGGCTCACCGACTATATTCGCGCGGTCGAAGCCTACGACAGCGGCGAGCCACTGACACTCTTAGAAGGCCGTCGGCTCGCAGATATGCTCCAGAGTTCGACCTTTGGGTCGAACGAGCGCGATGAGTTCTATGACTTCCTTGATTCGCTCGAAGAGGACGCCGAGACCGACGATCTCGCCGAAATCGAACTCGATCCCGAGGATGTCAAACGGTTTGCGCCGTTCATGCCCGATCCGACCGCCGCAAGCGACATGGTCCGGAAGGTCACGAGTTTCCAGCGCAAATCCATTGATTCGTACTTTGACGGCGATTATGCCGGCTTAGACCCGAATACCGTCCGTGTCGGGACAATCCACTCTGCGAAGGGTCGGGAGGCCGACCACGTCTTCGTCGGTACCGATCTGACTGAAAAGGTCGTCGAGCAGATGGCCGCGACTGTGTCGGGACACGAAGAGACCCCGGCAGGCGACGAGACAGCCGACGACGAGGATGAATTCACCAAACGGACGAATCCGGTTCCGCTGTTGACCGACAACGAGCGGCGGGTGTTCTACGTCGGGATGAGTCGTGCGAGAGAACGGCTCGTGCTGCTTGAGAACCTCATCGATGGCGCACCAACCGTCCCGATTAGCGTCCTGCTGCATAACGAAATCCGTGATGAACCACTCGAAGAATTGCTCGAAGCCGCCCAAGAGCCGGCACCAGCGGGAGCCCCAGAACCCGAGCCGTGAACGGAGTGTCGGGGTCGCCACCCGAAGCGCCGCCGCAGCCGACGGCGACAGCGAGTCTGGCTGCGGTTGCCGAGGCTGTCTTCGGTACAGCCGGTGACACTACAGACAGCCAACCCACTAGAGACAGTCAGCCGGTCGGATTCGTCCACGTTGGGCGGGACGACGCAGACAGTCGGTATCTGACACGGGCGGCCCATACAGACAGCGAGACGGCCGTGGTGATCCTACCAGCAGCGGCGACTGAGGCCGACCAGACGGTTGCAACGTACTGTCTGTCAGCCACCGATCATCCCGGCTCTGCGGCCGCGTTCGAGACCGAACTCGGTGAGACCGAACTGAGTGAGACCGAACTCAAGGGGCGGGTTGACCGCCGGCCACCGGCGACCGCGACCGGCTCACAGGTCGTCTCAGCGTTGGCTGACCAGCTTTCGGCTCCCGGCGCGGGGATTCTTTTTGTTCCGCGGTACCTCCCACATGATGCGGCCGTGCTGTTAGAACAGGCGGGCTATGAGTTACGGTCGACACCGGCACTCACGACCGCTCGGAGCCGGAAAACACGCATCGAACGCGACCGTCTCCGGGCTGTCCAGCAGGCCACGGCCCAAGGGATGGATCGAGCCATGTCGGTACTGGCAGGCTGCGATATCGGGCCAGGGCAGGTCATAAGTGACGAACAGCCGCTCTCGGATCGGCAGCTCGGTGCCGAGATTCGGCTCGAACTCGCTCAGGCCGGGGTTGTCGCTGAAACGATTCGTGTGCAGCCGACTGGAAACAGCCAGTCACGCACCCAGTCATCGCCAACACCGCTTCCGGTTGGAGTCCCACTCGTCCTCGACATCAGGGCTCGCGGGCCAGCGGGCTACTGTGGCCGGCGCACACAGACAGTCGTCGTCGACAGCGACGGCGGCTGGGACCGACGCGCCTACATCGCCGCGCAAGCGGGAATAAATGCCGCGCTCAGCCACTGTGCGCCGGGTGAATCAGTACACACCGTTCGACGAGAGGCGGTCGCCGAAACCGCCGCCTACGGCTTTTCGCCGGCCGGATTGGACGGGACGACGAGTCAATCGCCCAAAACGACCGGCTCAGCCGCGCCACCCGACGAACCGGTCGGCGCGAGCGCCGTCGTCCACGGAATCGGCCTCTCGAGGCACGAAGCACCCAGCGCTGACGACGACGGCAAACTACGAGAGGGATCGACGCTCGCCATCGAGACCTCGGTCGTCGAGCCGGCGTACGGTGCGATCCGACTCTGTCGACTACTCGAAGTCACCGAGGACGGTGGGAAGTGGCTCACTGATCGGGAGTATTCGTTGACACCGAGCAGCCCCTAATCAGCCAGTGACGAAATTGCGGTCAAGCCGCCGCAAGTCGGTCGAAACTGGCAGACGAGCCGCGAGCACTACTGGTTTGGTGGCTGGTCGTTGTCGGTCACGGAGGGTTCCTCACTGCGAAGCCGCTGGGGAAGCAGCCCCCCAACGAGTTTTCGCATGATGGTTTTTGGATCCATGAAATAGTGTGGGATGAGAACCATTGCGATTGCGACGACGATGAGCCCACCGCCCATGAGCGTCTCGCCGGCAATGAGCCGGTTGACGCCAAAGTTCGCGACCGGTATCGCAAAAATGAGCGTTGCGGCCAGCCCGATCATATCGACAATCCCCAGTTTCATCGCCTCCTTCTACCGGCTACCGGAATAAAAATACGCCGTCAGCAGCGCGGCTTAGGACTGCGTTCCGGTAAGCCCCACGCGAGTCACAACGGCTTTTTGTCCCAGTCGCCTTTTTCCGCTATGTTTACCGGCATTGTCGAAACCGCAGGCGAGATTATCGCCGTGACCGAGGACGAGGGCGGCCGCCGGCTACGAATCCAGGCGGCAGGACTCAATGACCTCCACCATGGCCAGTCGATTTCCGTCAGTGGTGTCTGTCTGACAGTCGAGGAGTTTGGGCCTGATGAAAACGAAACTTCCTCAGCGGACTGGTTTTCGGTCTTTCTGGCCGCCGAGACCGTCGAAAAAACCTATTTAGGCGAGGTTGCCGTCGGCGACCGGGTCAATATCGAACGGGCGATGGCCGCCGACGGCCGGTTTGATGGCCACGTCGTCCAGGGCCATGTCGATACGGTAACCACAGTGAGTGCGGTCGACCAAGTCGGCGACGACTGGCGGTTTCGGTTCGACCTTCCAGCCGAGCACGAGCAGTATATTGTCGATAAGGGCTCGATCTGTCTCGATGGGATTTCGCTGACAGTTGCCTCGATTGACCGGACCGCCGGCCGATTCGAGGTAGCGATTATTCCGACAACCTACGAACTCACCACACTCAGCGAGAAGGCCGCTGGCGACCCGGTCCACGTCGAGGTCGATGTGATTGCGAAATACGTCGAAAATATGCTCGACGGCTAGAGGGCCACGACCAACTGATCGCTACTGTGGCTGTTCGGAGATGTAGCCTTTTCGGCACTCCGGACAGATATCTCCGGCCCGCATCGAAGAGTTCCCCGAGACACGAGTAAAGCCACACTCTGGGCAGAAAAATTCGGTCGCAATATCGTCGACGGTCGGTTCATAGACCGGCGCGTCGTCAGCGCGGGTAAACAGCATCTCGTCGTCGTCAGTTGTGAGCGCCGAGACGCCCGGTTCGGCTCCTTCTGCATCAGTGATTTCAGGTGTAAAGCCGCCGCCAAACGTAATCTCATCTGACCGTTCATCGAGCGGTGATTCCGCATCGAATCCAGTGTCTTCGCCCGCCTGTTCGGGCCAGGGTGTCGGCGTGTCTTCGGCCTCCGGTGTTTCCTCGTAGTCGGGCCACTCGCCAGGTTCTCGCTCACCGGCTTCGGACTGTTCGTTCGGGAGGATAATGCCATCGTCAGCGGCCGCTGGCTCGGGTTCTGACGGCTCGGCAGTATCGGCGTCGGCTACCGCTGATTCGTCGGCCGACCCAGTATCGCCATCGCTGTCGACAGTGGCGACAGTATCGGCAGCATCGCCGACAGTGTCAGCAGCATCGGCGGAGCCAGCGACAGCAGTCGAGGATGGTGCCGTCTCGTCGGCCGCCGGACCGGCTGGCTCGTCGGTCAAAATCTCCGCGTCTTCGGTTGTCGGGATCTCGTCATCGATGGTGATCCCCGGCCCAGAAGCCTGTTCGGCTGATTGGTCGGCCGCCGAGGCAGTAGTCTCCGCCGGTGACGACGCCGGAGTCGACTCGTCGAAGGCCGTCTCGGCGGGTTCTGGTTCGGTGTTCGCGGTCTGGGACGTCGCATGCGCGTCGTCCGCGGTGGGAGGTGCGGTAGCTGCGGTGGCGGTTAGCTGCTCGATTGAGGTGACCTCTTTGTTTTCGCTTACAACCTGCGTAGCCCCACACCGTCGGCAGGTTTTGACCTCGCTGACGGTGATAATTACTTCATCTCCCTGTTCTTCACGTTCGCGGTTGAGTTCGGGCTCGCCAAAATCGTGGCCGAGCAGACACCGGAGTCCCATTAGGCGACATACCGATTTACACGCCTAAAAGCTACTCCCTCTGTCTGCCACTCGTCTGACGCCGAGAAACACCGTAACGTCCGAGCGACCACCACGCTTGCGGAGGGTTTTCAGTACCACTGGGTTGGCGAGCGAACCGGCACGCCGGTACATGTAAATCCATACCGGTTGTTAGTGATGCCTATGGGAGCAAAGCCCGAGTATCGGGACCGGCCGGCCGTCGAGGTGGCGATTCTTGACGCACTTGTCGACCGCCCCGGCAAGGGGATGACGGTTCTCGAACTCCGGGCGGTTGTTGATACGGATATCGATCGGATCGAAACCGCACTGTCAACGCTCAAAAACGACGGGCTGATTACCATCGAAAACGGCGGTGGCTCCGTCCGAATTCGGCCGGCCGACCGGGTCGTTCCCGAACCGGGTGATGATGATGAGGGCCAGTCAACACGGAGTCTCCTGTCGATTCTTCGGGAGCGACTTGGACTGTGACTCGCAAGCGACGTGAGAAATAACGGAGACGCACACAGTTACTTCGAGACCGACCGCGGAGGCGTCGCTGTTTTACTGTCAGGGCTGCTCTGGTTCGCTAATGACACTTGTTGGAGCCCACCACCGCGAGCTCGGAGCGGAGTATATCGAACGAGACGGCCGGCCGGCAGTCGGCCACTATGGCCGGCCAACAGTCGCCCACCGTGCGGTTCGAAACGGCGTCGGCGTCATCGAAATGGGCTATGGAATCGTCTCGCTCACCGGCGAAGACCGGGTCGAATACGTCGATAATATCGTCTCGAACCGGGTTCCAGATACCGATGGCGTCGGCTGTTACAGCCTTATCTTGGATCCACAGGGCCGGATCGAAACCGACTGCTACATCTACAATGCCGGCGAGCGACTGCTCTTGTTCGTTCCGCCGACACAGGCCGACGAGCTCGTTGCCGACTGGTCGGACAAAATCTTCATTCAAGATGTCGAGATACGCGATGTCTCGGGCGAGTTCGGCGTCTTCGGCGTTCACGGCCCGATGGCGACCGAGAAAGTCGCCTCCGTGCTCAACCATGCGGGAGCCCCGGAACCGGAACTCCACTTCGTTCGTGGCTCGATGGCTGACTCCGGGGTCACGGTCGTCGCCAGCGACAATCCGACCGGCGAAGAGGGTTATGAGGTCATCTGTGGAGCCGATGACGCGCCAAATGTTTTTGATACACTGCTGAATCGCGGGCTCAACGCCGCCCCGTTCGGCTACCAAACGTTCGATTCGTTGACTCTTGAGGCGGGGACGCCACTGTTCGATTCCGAACTCAGTGGCGAAATTCCAAACACGCTCGGACTTCGGCACGCGCTCGATTTCGAGAAGGGCTGTTATGTCGGCCAGGAGGTCGTCTCGAAGGTCGAAAATCGGGGCCAGCCAAGCAAGCGACTCCGTGGGCTCCGAACCGAGAAACTGGTGGCTGCCGGCGACACCGTTGTCGTCGATGGCCGCGAGCGGGGCCGGATTACGCGAGCCATCGAGAGCCCCTCGCTCGACGAACCGATTGCGCTCGCGTTTGTCTCCACAGACGTTGCCACGGAGCCACTCGTGGTCGATACCGACCGTAGTGAGACACCAGTTGGAGCCGAACAGCGCGATCTTCCATTTGTTGCGGGCAGTGCGAAGTCGCTCCGACTCCCGAGCTACCAGTAGCCATCGTTGGCAACCTGATTTATTCGCGTTGCGTCCGTCTGTCAGCTATGGCTCACGATGTCCCCGAACCCGCCGAGTCGCTCCTGACGTCCGAACCGCTTGTCACACATCTCGCAACCTGTGTTGAAAAGCGGCCACACGTTGCTCCCGTCTGGTATCTGTACGATGATGGAAAACTGGAAATCGTCACCGGCGGCAAAAAGCTCGCAAATATCAAACGTAACCCGCGGGTTGCCTGCTCGATTGAGAAGTCAGCCGATGGCTCCACCGAGTGGATGGTCTCGCTGCTTGGTACGGCAACCGTCATCGACGATGCGGCTGCATTCGCCGAGACGAACCGCCGGATCAACGCAAAATACGGTGCCTCCGAGGAGGCCTACAGCGAGAATACGTTGGTCGAAATCGAGATCGGTTCTGTGAGTGTTCAACGGTACGACGAAGACTGAGAAACCACTCAGTTGGCCGTCGATACCAACGCCCATCGGCTGCTGTTGGCATCATCATTGGTCGTATCGACGGCCTCGATCACGTCGCGTCGGGCCATCTCGGTGAGTACTTCGCCAACTCGGTCGGGCTGGGCAATCTCCATTTCGATCCGGTCGATCCCGTGAGATGTTTTCAAACAGCGGCGGATTTCCTCGACGGTGAATTCGGTCTGGTCGGCCTCGGCCATCGCACCCGAAATCAGATCGATCATGTCCTCGATGAAGTTCCATGGATAAACAACCCAGGTCCAGGTGTCGAGTTTCTCACCGATGAAATCAGGTTCGAACGCGCTGGTGTCGAGCAGTTGGAGCGTTGCCGTCCGAACCTCCCCGGCGTTTCGGTCGGTCACGTACTCGTAGGCCCGGCTGATCGAGCCGCCGGTATCGGCAATGTCGTCGATGATGAGCACGTCCTTGCCGGCGACGCTGCCCTCGGGCATTGGATACCGGATCTGGGCTTCTTCGGCCTTGTCGGCCGCCCCGACGTAGTGTTCCATTTTGAGGCTCGTCAGGTCATCGAGGCCGAGAAAATCACAGAGACACCGGCCGGCGAACCAGCCGCCGCGGGCCAGTGCGACGACGACGTCCGGCTCGAAATCGGCGCGCTTGACCTCGTCACTGACGTCCCGGCAGAGCCCGTAGATGTATTCCCAGTTCGTAATCGTGCAGTCGAAGTCCGCTGGTAGCTCACTCATCGCCTGATAGTCACCTATACCGACCGCAGGGCGACTGGAATCTTAAACGGAAGGGAAAGACACCCACAGATTTAGGTCGTCGTGTCGTCTCTGCGGGACGTATGAACACACGACGGGCCTGTCTTGTCGATGCCTTTACCGACGAGCCGCTGTCGGGCAACGCGGCGGGAGTCGTCCCCGACGCACGTGGCCTCACTGACGCACAAATGCAAGCGATCGCACGGGAACTCGGTGCCAGCGAAACCGCGTTTGTTGCCGACTCGGCCGATGCCGACCGACAGATTCGGTTTTTTACGCCGACCCAGGAGATCGACCTCTGTGGGCATGCGACGATCGGAGCCCATGGGCTGCTTGCGGCGGATGGCACAGTCGAGCCGGGGAGCTACACGGTCGAAACGAACGTCGGAACACTCGATATCAGGCTCACCGACGACCGGACCGTCTGGATGACACAGTCGCGGCCCGAACTCACCGAAGTCGACATCGAGTACGACCGCCTCGCGGCCGCCCTCGGCATCGACCCGGCAACGCTCATAGATGTCGGAGCCGACCTCCCGGTCGCACGGGCAACAACTGGGCTCCCATTTCTCATTATTCCGATCAACTTTCTTTCGGCGCTCGGCCAGATCAGTCCGGATTTTGCGGCGATTGAGACGCTATCAGCCGAGCATGATGTCGCCGGCGTCTACGTGTTTACGTTTGATACGCTGTCCGGGGATTCGTCCGTCCACGGTCGGATGTTTGCGCCCGCAGCGGGTGTCGATGAAGATCCAGTAACCGGCACCGCGAGCGGGGCCTGTGGTGCCTATCTCGAATCGACCGAGGCATTCGATTCATTTCCCGATGAGCTCGTCTTCGAACAGGGCCATTTCGTCGATCGCGGCGGACTGGTTCGGGTCCGCGTCGATATCGATGAGCGTGGGCGAAAGCGCGTCCGGGTCGGTGGGGAAGCTGTGACGACACTCGATGGAATGCTGACCGTTCCCGACCGCGAGGACGACGAAATCCTCGAAGTGTAGCTGGGCTGTACAGTCATTGTCGCGGGTAGATTACTGAAATACATTATTATTCACAAAAGGTTTTTGCACGGTTGTGACCGACTTTTAGTTGCACTATGGCTATCCAACGGCTCACGGATGTTCGGTCGGCTGATATCGAGACAGTCGGTGGCAAAGGGGCCTCCTTAGGCGAGTTGACACACGCTGGCCTGCCAGTTCCGCCAGGATTTGTCGTCACCGCGGTAACCTACCGGGAGTTCATCGACCACGTCGACGACGAGACGGCGTTGTTTTCGGCCTTGGCAGTCGATCATGACGACGATGCGGCTCTCGCGGAGGCGGCAGAAAACGCTCGCCAGCGTATCATGGAAACACCGCTTCCGACAGCGGTCCTCGAAGAAATTCTCAGCGCCTACCACGCCCTTGGTGACGAGAGCGGCCGGGCCGAACCCTTTGTCGCAGTCAGATCGTCGGCGACCGCCGAAGACCTCCCGGACGCCTCGTTTGCCGGCCAGCACGATACGTTTCTCAACGTGACCGAGGAGACGCTGCTCGAGCGAGTCAAAGAGTGTTGGGCCTCGCTGTTTGCCGAGCGGGCCGTCCACTACCGGAATAATCAGGGCTTCGATCACGAGTCAGTCGATATCGCGGTCGTTGTCCAGCAGATGGTCGATGCCGACAAATCCGGGGTCATGTTCACCCGCCACCCCTCGACCGGCGACCGACAGATGATCGTCGAATCGGCGTGGGGACTCGGCGAGGCAGTCGTCTCGGGAACCGTCTCACCGGATCACTACGTCATCAACCCTGAAACCGCAAGCGTCGTCGAGGAGACGATTGCCGACAAGAAACAGCAGATGGTCAAAAACGCCGAAACCGGCGAGACGGCCATCGAAGCGGTTCCGGAGGCCGACCGGACGGCCCGAGTGATTACTGACGCAGAAATCGAGCGACTGGTCGAACTCGGAACACGGGTCGAATCGCACTACGGCGATCCACAGGACGTCGAGTGGGCTATTGTCGACGGTGAGGTGTTTATGTTGCAGTCACGGCCGATTACAACGATCCGTGAGTCGGATGCGGCCGCACAGCCGGCCGAGACGGCTGGTGGGCCGACGGCAGGCGCAGCCACCACGGCCGCTACAACCGCTAGCGCTGGCGGCCCGCCCGCC
>SL_4KL_010_BRINEDRAFT_10001226_pt1 | contig 14142 bp, 15 predicted proteins | sample SodLak_010_BRINE_2_FD_10664 | JGI IMG/M metagenome (IMG submission 10664)
CATTGGCGCGCTTCTGACCTTGACCTGGCAGCTTTCCTCTGCCTATGCCATGAACCTTAGAGGCTCATCAGGAAGGTTTTGAGGGGAAAGCCTAAAGTACCTCTATCAATTCTCTCTTCACCATTGTCCATTAGGTATAACTTTCACCTACAACATAAAAGCTATCCGTATTTTTACTTTTTTCCAAACATCCATCCGCTGATTGGAAACCAAAAATCACCGGGTGGACGGGTGGACGGGTGGACGATAATTTCTTTTTTCGTCCACCCGCTTGCTGTTGGAAACGCAGCGTTAGTTGAATGGTCAAAATTGACGCACTGCTCAGCACCAGCCAGAAAGGGAAATCATCTTAAACCGTTGCAAAAAAGGGGGGTTTAGGAGGGGAGAAAGTGCTTAGCTTTTGTTATGCATCTGCGCCAGTCATGAATGGGGCTAGCATGAGATGGGGCAGGCATGGAATGGGGCTGCCAGGGTGGGCCTCGAATCATTACGATTTTCTTGCATAAAAAATGATAGGTGAGTTACCTAATGTGATCAGTGATAATTTTATTCATTGTGCGGTGATGAAAACCTAATTTTGTACCCGTCTCAGAAGATGAGGGATAAATAGGACGAGTTTATAGTGCAGCGATGAAAATCTACTTTTTTACCCGTCTCAGAACATGAGGGATGGATAGGACCCAGGATTGGGAGGCAGCCTTAGTCCATGCATGCCAAAGCCAAGGCCACTCCCAGGTGTTCTGTTGGATCAAGTGCTATGTACCTCATGCTGCATTCTTGATACAGTTGCCTACCTGCGAGTCTCAGTCTTGGTTTCTGCCTTGTGTTAAACAAGCAGCCGGTCTGTGCTCTTAACCCCTTTGCATCCACAATGGACAGGATCAACTTCTGGAAATCAAATCTGGCCTGCTCCTGAAGCCACGTAGACAGCCCTCAGAGTTTATTCAAGTTAGCAAATCCGTGGTACGTTTGAGTGGGACACTTTGAGCACAATAAGTTCCTGATTTCTGAGCCTGTAGAATTTGCTTGCAGCTGAAAGTCATGTGGAAAGGAATGGTGACAGGCATTGATTTGTGCAGCAATACAAAGGACTAAGTTGGTCTTCTATTTCCAGACTGCCTTCTGCAATGCTATTTCACACAGGTTCAAAGTATCCTGGACCTCCGGAATTTCATCAAGCTCCATCAAAAAGAATACCTTTCTGTCTCAGGTAGTTTCCATGTGTCAAGTGATCCTATGGGGCGTCACGAATGTCATGGATTGCAAGCATTCCCTGAGCAGTTTTATTTTATGTTGTCCATCGTTCCTCAAGTGAGTTGCTGCCCTCTGCTGATGCATTTAAACAGAATCCCTTGAACACTTATATTATTTGTTGGGCAGTGGAATTGAAGTGCATGTAAAAAGCTTATGTCATGCAAATCAATTGCAATGCTCCTGCTGCAGCGAGCTCAAAAGATGAGAAGGACCGGATAGAGGCAGAAGTTGGCCTTCTTATAAAAGCCTGCACACAGCAGATCGAACAGGTCAGAGTGGGTGCAAGTTGTTGCATGTCTAGGACCATCTACAGTAAATTGTTTTTACGAAGGTGCAGCCATTCACACCCATGCATGTGGGAGCAACTCGCAATGGCCAGGGTGTGTGCCTTGGCGTGCCACAGAACGACTGTCACATGTGAAAGTGTATTAGTGGCTACTGTTTGTGTAATGAAAGCGTTCCCTCTCGAGTGGTACAGGCTGCTGTGCTCCATGCCTTGCGAGCTCTTCTTGCTGCTGCCACTTCAGTCTGGCCCGGAATGATGCACCCTTACCCTTACTACACATGTGCCTTCCAACGCCGTTAAAGGATGTCTTTGTTTCCTTGCTGCACACAGCTAAAAAACAGCGTCCTTGCAGCCCAGGGCTCTCCACAGGCTCCACCAGCATCTGTGCAAGCCTTGCAGCAGCAGCTGCTGCAGCAGCGAGGCTCCAATGCGCACAAGGGCAAGCCCGCCATCAATGCTCAAACAGCCGCACACTTGCATGGCGTGGTGAGATTAGATTGGGCAGCATGCCAGGCCCGCAGCCGCCGGGGTCGTTAGGTGCTTATGCTTTAGCTTAGCCTCATGTGTCAAATCACTGGTGGGTGCATGTGCTTTGTGCGCCCAGTGTCCTGTGGAATCCCCCTTTCAAAGCCTGCATCCCTGTGCACCCCAAGTCCTCCACCGGCCTGGCAGCTCCATCTGAACCTCTCCTTCATCCACACTGAAGGTGTAAAGTCGTTACATCTGCTGTGCCATTGCATACTGCCAGTTGTCTGGTTTGCTGGTCTGCAATTTGCACAGTCTTTACGTACGATTTCGCCTAGCCAGGCATGTGGGTGGCTGTAACTCAGACTTTGCAGGCTTGACTTACTGTGTGCCTAGGGAGGGGGGGGAGGGCTAGGCTTACTGCTTTGCACCATTGTGCATGCCAGCAGCGTCCAGTTGATCCAGGCACGGTTGCGCTTTGGTTGCTTGCCAGGTACAGCAGACATATCCTTGGGGTCTTCCATTCATCTCTGGGGCGTTAACCCTTCTTGCCTCTGTCCTGACGCAGCAGCGCACTTGTCCTCTTACAGCACTGACAGCAGCACTTTCCCTGCTGCTAAAAGTCCTGCTCGGGGCCCCCCGTCACTCTTCCCGTCAAGCCACCACAGTGATGCTGTCCCTGCATACATCAAGCTGTGCCTTGCCTGCCAGCAGGTTCTGCACATTGCCGAGCTGCTTCATCAAGTCAGCAGCCGCTTTGACAAGTGCAGGGCGCAGCGCTACCAGCAGGCCGGCCATCAAAGAAGGCCGGTTGCCTTAAAAGGTGTGCGCGCTGCAGGCTTTGCCTTTAAGACAGGAAATGTGGTGCCCTGCTCGGTGGCAAACTCACTTTCAGTTCTTACGGCACACCTGAGCCAGCCTTGCCCATGTCCCTGGCATGGCCCTGCCTCCGCAGCCTAGCAAGTATTCCAGGACAAGACTTGAGTGAGCGTGGGGCTCATGGGTGGCCCTGATATGCTACTGCTTCTACTTCTGCGGGCTGGCCCAGTCATCCTCCTGGTGCTGCTGCTGCTGCTGCTGCTGCTGGTGGCTGGCTCAGCCATTCAGCTGGTGCAAACAGGGCAGACTGCCTGCATCTGCGGTGAAATTGGATGCCAAGCGGCCGACAACACCTGGTGACTTGATGGAATCAGATCCAAATGCATGTTCTTCTGTTGATGCTCACTTGCTGTGCCGGCTCCCTCATGGCCTTGCACAGGTGTGCAGCAGTGCACCCCCAACAGTGCGTCAAGAGTGTGTGGACCATCCCCTGCTCACGAGCCCCCATCTCCTGCGCCCTGCACAGTGGCGCGCCTCACAGGTTCTGGGACCGCGCAGGCAGCCTTGAATAAGCTGGGGACGTCGTTTCTGGGGCACGTGCGAGGGGCCAGGGGCGCTCTGCAGGTGAAGGCGGGACTTATGTACTGTGAGTGCTGGGCTGGGTGTAACGAGTTGCAGGCGGTAGTTCCGGCCCACCTTGCTTTGTGGGGACAGCTGCGCCTCTTACGTTTGCAACCGCCACTGGATGTGGCGGCTCTGGCAGGAGAAGCGTCTGGACAGAGGAAGAAGGCACTTTGTAAGTCCAGGCCCTTCTTTGTCCTTGACACGCGGGCCTGGTTGCACGTCTTGAGGCCCCAAGGTTGCACGATGCAGACATGTCCAATTCAGTTTTATGCCACAAGTGGGACCTACAGCTGTTTGCCAGCAGTTGGCGCACGTGATCCACAAGTGGAACCCACATGGCCCCTTGGGCAAAATGCCTGTGTCTGCCATATAGGGCGCTGACAGTCTGCGCTCCCAGGACGGTCCTGCATGCGACGGCTTTCAAAGCAAGCACGTAGAGCAGCAGCTACCACAGCAACGGCTCACACAACAGCAGCTGCAGCTCAACACAGAAAACCAGAATCTGGTGGTGGGTCTTTGAACAGTTACGATTTGCGTATGGGACATGCTTTGTACAAGGCTGAATTTCTCTTGTTCCCTGGCATCAGGCAGTCAGGTGCGCAAATCAGGGATGGGTCATTTGCTCGTTTTGGATTTGCAGCGTGCAAATGATTCTGTGAAATTTGGAAAACGCCAAACTATTCGATTAAATGTTTGCCTGCGACCTTTGAGAGGAGCGGGAGGTGCTAACTGACCAGCAACTGACCCTCCCCCACATACATACATTTAAGCACAACTTCTTCAACTGGGTGGTCAACCTGGGGCCACTCTAAGGTGCAAAACAGGGCAATACAGGTGCATAACAGGGCTCATTTTGGGGGAGGGTCTTTAAAAGCTGGGCTTTGATGTTTTGAGGTGCAGTGAATGGTTCAATATGATTCGAATTTGCAAATGATTTGAAACACGCGAATGTCCCATCCCTGGTAAAAAATGCTTTTTTGTTGTTCAGTCTAGTCAGATCTGCCAGAGGTAATGCTCTGGAGAAAGGAGGACATTCACTTGGGGTGCTGTTTGCTGAAGGGAGATTGTTCACCTATAAACCTTGCTGAGTTGAGGCCCTAGGTAGTTGATGGGCTCTTGAGCACTCCCTTTACGCGTGCTGCCTCACATGTGTTACACTAAGTTGCTAGTGAAGGGCATGATGTATTTTGTGGAATGTGGCTATTCAGAAATATGTAAAGGTTTAGATTGAATTGCAGCTTTGTCCTTACTCTTTATGCTAAGTAGTAGCGCTTAAAGCATTCCTGCATCTTTTGCACTTGCTCCGAATTTGCCGTGAAATGGGTTCTAACGTACTGCCTCATCTTGCTGCCTGCACGCATCTAGCTGGATGTGTCTACTAGACTACTGTGAATGCAAAAACAGGAATGTTTGGATGTAAAGATGCCCCATCCACGCTGGATGTGAGTACTTGGTACAGGCCCCCCTTTGCCTGGGATGGCGCAAATTTGATTGATTGCATGGCTTGAGTTGGTCACTTTTAATGAATGACCACAGGCCCAGCTCTCTGCAGCTGCCACTCAAGCCCAGAGTATTGAGTCAACTATCCAGGTGCGTACACAGCCCCAAGCACTTTCTGCCGCCTGGGACTGGTATAGCTATTAAAGCTCATCGTTGATGCCCGATTTAAGATGCCCAGAAGGACACATGCATACACATAGCCCTCAACCCTGTCCCAGAACACAAAGCTGCTTTGCCCCTTCAATGCAAAAGGCCCTGGAAGTGGCAAGCTGCAAATTACAAGATGGGTGATGCAGAAAGGCCTCCGCCTGCAAGACTGATTATTCATCTCCCCCGGTCCCCATCACTGGCTCCCTGGTGCCATGCAGGATATTGCTGTGCTGAACCAAATGTTTTCTACAGCAGTGCTGCACCAAGCAGAGGCGATTGAGTCGATCTACAGTGATGCTGTCCACGCATCGCAGGTTGGTCAATAACAGGGATATAGGGTTGACATGGACCTAGCTTCACAGCTCATGCTCATGTGGTTTTGACACTAGTACATGTATGCAAGTGGCCCATCAGCTTCCTTTGAATACAGCAGAGTTCATAAGCCCAGCGTAAAACTCGAGTATTCTTGATATGGATATAGCTCTTGATCTAAGGGGAAAGTCTCTGATCTGTTTTCTTGGCCTATACATCATTGCGCAACTGCACAAGTCATTGCTGCTGTAGATGTTACATTGCTGACCTTTCCTTATGTAGAACATTTCAAGTGGGAATGTAGAACTGCGCAAAGCTGTTGATTACGGGCGCTCCTCACAGCGAGCCATCCTTGTGCTGCTCCTGGTGGCTTCGCTTGGGCTCCTGTTCCTTGATTGGTGAGACGAGGGAAGTGTTTTGTGTTCTCTAAAATCGCGTGATGTATGTATAACTCAGTCGCCTACCCACCCTCTCCCTCAGACTTGTTAACTGACTTACTGTTGTGCTCTATGCCCATGTCCAGCCGCTTTTGCCTGCTCTGAGACCTGTTGGGGATGCCTGAATCCCAATAATCATAATTTTTGAGGCATTGTTCCCCTCTTGCACTTGTGTTTTTCTTATGCTTGCCGCAGAACGTGTGCCCTGCTTGTTGAGATCAAAAGTCTGCTTATAATGCCCCTCGGTTCCTATTTTTATACGCACTGCAGGTTCAACAGCTGAAGGAGTGTGAGCTGCAAAGGCGCCACTAATTGGTGCATCTTCAAAGGCCCGGGGGGGAAGAATCAAGACATGGCTTGTTTGAGCTCATTGTATCTCTAAGACGTTTACTAAGAGGCATGGACTCTCTCATGCCAAGTACAATGGCCTGGCAGTGGAGATAATTGACAGACAACAAAGACCTGTGGCTTACAGCAACCGCCACTTTACGCACAGGATAAAACGGAGAAACGACTGATTTTGCGTCCACAAACCTCAAGTATGAAGATGTGATTTAAAGAATGATATGGCTGCAAGGGTATGTTGAACAGTGGACTGGAGATCCTGCACCTTGTACATGGAGTTCAACACCCATAAGTTGCAATGGGTCTGTATCACAGACTCTGTACAAGAAGAAGGATTACAGGCTGTATTTTACAGTACCCAAGAGGGCCTTTTTAATTTCTGAAGATGACAGTGAGGACGAATTTACACTATTGTTTCCTCTGGTTCCTGCAGCACAAGGATTACAAGGATTAGGCATTCAGTAAAGAAATGTGACTGCTCGCCTGCTCACAGAAAGTAACTTGCTTGAAGTAATTCATGTTCCTGCACTACAGTATGACAACCAAACTGGGAGACACCACTGCCCTGCGTGGTTTTGCATATTATGTAGCCAAAGCCACTGAGCCGAATGAGAACACTGAAAAGTGTCCTCAGGAGAATCCACAACAGCTTGACGCTCTACTTCAGGAGTTAAGGGTTTACAAGGGGTTACAAGAAAAGGTCTTATATCAAGAACTACTTGAAGTGCGACTGCTAGCCTGCTCATGAGCTTATGATCATCACAAGTTTACAAGTTTGTTGTGATTCTGGCTCAGAAAATGAGGAAATTTTCTGATGTTTCGGGACCTTGATCCTGCTCTACCTGAATCTAGGCTTAAAGCTGTGCAACATTCCAAATGGAGTCCATAAAGTTGCAACCAGGCAGTACTACTGCTAGTAGCCCCCAGATGGAAATAATTTTCAGGCTTTCAAGCAAGTTGCTACTAAGGAAATGGAAGAAACGGGGTAGCAACTTGAAGGTTAGGTTAGGTTACAAAGCTGTACCTGCAAAACGAGGGCAGCTTAGCTGAAGCCAAACAAGCCTGCAACCAAAACCATCAAAGGCAAGCAAGGCGGTGTTTTGAAATCCACGCACAGCATTCCAAGCACTCATGCATGAGCAAGGCCAAGCCTTTGGTGTTTGCCTGGCTAACAAAGTCTCTAAGCCTGTTTGGGTAGCTACTATAGTAGTACTAGCTAGTATAGAGGGTGTGGAAGAGGTGGTGGTGCTTGATGCTCAATTCTGTCAAGTCTGCAACTCGGGCAGTTTATAAGTACATGCTCTACATCTTGCATACAGTGCCAGTTGTATTTAGTGCAGATTCTGAACTCATAAAGAACTCTCTGCTGTTGTTGCTGGTGCAGCCTGACATTCAGGTTGTGACCAGAGAGTCTGAGTCTGGAGAGAGCGCATAACAGATAGTTAAGGGTATTTTGTCGCAGGTAAGAAGGAAGAGTCGGTTCGGTTGCGTGTTTCTAATTATCCCACCACCCAGTCTGACTCTCTAAGGGCACTCCAAAAAGGTTTGATATGTCCTCATGACTCTGCCGAAAGAACCCATCATGTGGATGAATCTGGTCCAGATCACTCCATTCTCACGGTTTGCTTGCGCAGCAACGGTTCAAAGTCACTCATGTTGATTTAAAAACGGCTCATGATAGCAGATATGTGCACATAAGCTCCAAGTATTTCACAAGGAGCAGATAAGACCTAAACGTCCAACGTCCTTTTCTGTGTGCCAGCAGTAAATCAGCATTGTTTATCTTGCTCAGCAAGGCATTGTCAGTTGTCAACAGGCTGTTCCTGGAGCGAGCAACACAGCAAAACCAGTAGAAATACAGGGACATCTAGCCTGTTTCCCTCAAAAGGCAATATAGTTTGGTGCTTCTTTTCAGCCCAATAGCATCTTTAAAGCATACGTGATTGATGTAGGCTTTCGCTTTAATGGAAGGTTTGAACGTGAGAGTATTTGTTGCCCAAATTTGACATCCATATAGGCCTGCAGAAAGTGCAAAGGCTTGGAAAATCCAGAGCATGGCATGCTTCCTGTTCTTGACACCCAGCTCTGAGCAGATACTCCATGCTTTGGCTATGGGACTAGCAAAATTCCTTGCCATTTGGTTTGAGGCTTTTGTCATCCTCCCATTGTGGCTGAGGGTCATGCCCAAACATTTAATCCTTGCACATTCTCAAGCGGAGTGCCATTGTAGTGAAACATCGGTGGGTTGGAGCAAGAAGGCCATGATTTCGGTCTTGTGCATATTCAGTGTCAACCCTTTCACAGTCGTGTAGGTGTGGAATCTGTCGTGTTCGAGCTGGAGGCGATGGGCAGTATTGGTAGTAAGTGCGTTGTCAGCGTTCAGAGTGGGAAGCTTTGGTTGTTTGCAAGGCTGTCATTGCCCCATGGTCTGATGTATTCAAGAACTTGCTCAAGTTGTTTGTGAAAAGAGAGTGAAGTAAAGGGCTCAGCGGGCATCCCTGTTTCAGTCCTTTAGTTGCCATGATTTCATCCGACACCTTGTCTCCGTCAATGAGGATATATACACTTTCTTGGTACATAGCCTTTATAACTGAGAGCAAGTACTTAGGAACATGAATGTTTTGAATGCGGGCCCATAGTCTCTATCTCAAGACGCTGTCATAGGCAGCAGTGAGATCAAGGAAGGCAGTGAATAGCTTCTTCGTTTTGAGTCTGGTGTAGATCGGCTGATTTGTGCTCCTTCTGGGATAAAACTTAAATTGTGTGTCAAAGATCTGAGTCTCAGCCAACGCACATAAGGTCAGGAAGCCTCTCACCACATTAGCGTGCAATCTGTACATGCATCCGTTGATATCTATCAACCTGTAGTTTTGGGGAAGAGGTTGCTCAGCTTTGTTGTGTACAGACATATTTTTGGTCTTTTTCCAAGCTTAAAGGAAGAAGACCATAATGTAGCGAAGTTTAAAATCATCTATGAGCAATGGAAGGAGCACATCTACCCTTTGTTTTCCCCATACTTAAACAAGGTTGGAAAGGGGTCATTTATCCATGCCTGGGAGATGCATCCTGATGCATCCTGCCCTCGCAACAGATAAGTGCAGAGCCAAATTTATGACATGAATGCATAGCCATATTTATGCTGCATTCAGGCAAGGAGATTGCTTGAGCCAGTCGACGGAGAATTCAATAATGACATAATTATTGTTATAACAGCTACAGCTTTATCAAGCACATCACAGCCATGCCAAGTCTGATGTGATAGCTGCTGCCCCTCAGGGGTGGTACTTCCCAGTTGCCTTCTTACATAAGTGCAGCATTCTCAAGTGCAGGACTGGTACCCTGTGCGCACAAGCTTAGGTACATTAGAACTGCCAGTGGCATGAAATCGTGCTGTCAAAGGCCGACAAGCTATGGCAAGAAATCTGATCAGTCCAGCTATCTAGCCAGGCTTCCGCGGGGCCGGTGGGTACGTTGCCTCCCCGCGTCAAGTGCATGCAATCCCTTCCCAAGCCGGATGCAAGGGCGAAGACTTTCCCAAAATCAATATGAAGCGAGGATGTCATTAATTATCTGGTTGAGCCGCTCTAATACTTCAAAATAACCATGCGCCGCTCTAATGAGAGATTAAATACTTCAAAATATCCATGAGTGCCACTCAAGATGAACATGTACGCGGCGTGCCCAGTACCTTCATAAGATGTTTGTGCTTAATCTAATTTACCTCGACCCAACATTGAAGCATCATGCTCGCCTTTGCGCATCGTCGGCAAATAATCCGCGCCGGTCCCTCTACCCCCTGCCTTTCCGTCTTCCTCTCGCGGGAACACGACACAGCAGGTATGAGATCAATTCATTACATTTGATCTTCTTGTTTTGCGCAAATCTGTGTGACCTTGCCTTGAAGTCAAGGGTCCGCAAAGCAGGCTCACGCAGTGTCCTGACAGAGTCCGAGCTGCCTCAGCATCAATTCAACTGTGGTTGCAGAAGACACATTCAGGATTCAGGTGTGAACATAACGAGTCTTTTTTGCGTACCCAAATTACTTCTAAGCATGCACATGCTCATGAGGTTTGCAAGCTGTACAGTACAACATGTTAGCTGCAAACAATGCGATGCGTAGAATCTTATTGTCCTTTTATACATGTGTAAGAAGTCCTTTACCTATCTAGGAAGCGAGGATACAAAGCATCCTATCCTCAACGCAACACTTCGTGGATGCAACATGGTTCTGGTGCAGGGTTTTCTCTGCTGTAGACGATGGAAAAATGCTTAACAAATTTTCAACGTCTACTCATGTCAGTTGCATTTAAAACTAGACTGATATATGGCTACCTTTTCCCTTGCAGGCTACTTTGACATAAGCTTACAGCGGGCGCAGAGGAAGTTGGCAATGCTTTCCTTGTTACACCGAAGGCTTGGCAGCCTTGCTTCAAGGCAAGAAAAGAAATACATTGAGATAAACTTCAGCAGGAGCATCGCAGGCTGGCCTTGATCGTTGTATTGCCAACAGGAACGTCGCGTTAATTGTTTCTCGGCATGTGCTTACAGGACTGCCCCCTCACAACCTCTTGGGCAGCCAGCCACCTCCAGGTGCTTGTACCAGCGCAGCCAGCTTAGCGCAGCAATTCAAGCACAAGGATCTGGGATTTACGGAGCACAGGCATGGGATATTAAACAAGTCATTTCTGGCTTGCATTATAAATCTATCAAACAACAATTCATTGCTGAATGCTTTGGTGAGCCAGTCAGGTCACAGAGCCTGGCAGAAGTTGACAAGACCTTGGCTGATTTGGTATTGCATAATCCTGAAAAGGTGGTGCGCTTGGCGAAGAAGTACACACGGGAAGCGGCAACCATACGCTCAAGGAAAAAGTTAATACGAGGTATGTAAACAAATTATATCAATCAGCTTCAGTACTAGTGTTAGCTTTGTCAGCTGTTGTGCAGCTTCAAGCACTCTTTCAACGGTGTGTGTCTGGCACACTTACTATAGCTGCCTAGCTTATTCAAATGCGCTGCAACAAGCAAACCTACATGCCTATGCGCTCAAAAGCTAAACTCTCAATTTGGATCGCAGAATATCCTGTCGCAATCCAAAAGGCAATCACAGATGGATGCGGCCCTGCTATTCGTGTGCGGTTGATCATTGGCAGAGGTGTGTGAATCAAAGAGCATGCCCACAGTGATCTATGACTTGCACTCTCAAGTTTCCAGCCACTAGGAAGCCATTGCACGCAAGTTTCACAGGCACCTCCGCGATAACAAAGCCCTCCAGACTCTAAACCTGAGTGTATTGTGCACACTCATGCCTGCATTTTGCAGCTGCACGCTCTGCCTTGGTGAGGAGAATTGTAAGGGATAGGGATGTTTGGCGAGAGGAGGGAGTGGAGGTTATTCTGGAGAAGGATTTGAGGGAGGACCATTGGTTGCACGGCGTAGATCCCAAGAGCCCCAAGAGGCAGGTTTTTCTGGTGAGTGCTCCGGCAAAAATGCTCGATAGCCAACAGGCAGTAGTCATGAGGGTGAGAAGGATTGCAAAACGTAGGCGTTTGGACTCAGCTAATGAATCCTCAGAATGATATGAACTGCATGGTTACGTGGTCACATGAACACCATACTGTTCATGACTCAAGTAATGAATCCTCAGGATGATATGAACTGCATGGTTATGTGGTCATATGAACACCATACTGATCTTTACAATTGCAACGCTTCAAGTTTCCATACTTTTGTTGATCCACGCTTGACGGTAGTTGCACACATACAAGCTTCTCACTCTGACCTGCATCTCAATTGTCTGTGAAGATATGATCAGTTTCCTGGCTTGTTTATAAGAGCCTTCAGTGTTTCTGCACCAATTTGTCTCACAAGCTTTATCTTGCCTTTTAGGCGTACACACTCTTCTTTCCTGGTCTAAGTTTAGGTCGCAGGTTTCGGAAAACATGCCATTTTGTTAGGCAGACAGCTGTGCATCCTTCACCTTACCTCACCTAGACATCAGAAGGTGCACATTAGTGACGGCCAACTTAGACAGGCCATGTCAACTAACTTTCAATGTATCCCTGTGCATGTGCAGATCACACGAAAGAACCCTTGTAAAGAGCCTCACAGTGAAAACGGAGCATTAAACTGCCTGGGGGGTGGTCCAGGGCCTGTGTCTGCAAAGGTGACGAAATGCCTTGATGGCACAATTGTGGCTGCAACTCGGAGAGAGCTCAGGCGAGAGCTGCCTTTCCTGCTCGACTTGCGCTGAGTAGGGTTGGACCTGCGGGCTCGCGATTCTGCATCTCGAGTCTCTGCCTAGTTGTATGACTGGAGAATAGAGCGCACCGAACAAAGAAGCACCCGTGACATTTCGTGCGTGCACATGGCTGCGTACCTAGTGATTGGATGTTTGAAGCGCTCAGACCCAGCAATCTTCAGGCTCTTCTCAAGGTTCTGAAGCTTGCCGAGTTAAGCTGTTCACGGCCGATTGACCCATCAATGCAGGATCTAGAACTTCTGAGACGTCTTGCAGAAACAGGTTTATATTGTGCAACCTCTGCACTGGTGGAGATTGGAGTGCGTATTTATCAACCGTCCCTATGCACCAATCAACCTGTAGCACTTAGCTTGTATTGATAAGGTGTAAGTACTTTTCCTGGCTTTGCTCGTGGGTGACGGCAGTTCATAACAAGCTTGTTCACTCAAACATTGAGAGGCCAGGTGCATGTGCCACTTGCTGCATGCAATGTACCAATTCCAGGGCGGGCGAGGTCATGTGTGGTATGCTGCTGCTAAGGCACAGCACCAACAAGGGGAGCTAAAACATGAAAAGCAACAAACGCCTGCCTCAGGGAGACCATCTATCAAAGAGCTCTGTATGCATCTGTGCCTGGCGTTTACAGCGGCTCAGGGTCTGCCACACCACCCTTGCCAGACTGTCCAAGCATGCTCATGCGGCAGCTAGCCCTCTCCCATGCTCTCCACCTAGTGTTGCAGTGCCAAGGGATCCCAGCCAGCTTTACACAGCAAGAATTTTAAGAATAATCTGGTGCAACAAAAAGGCTTAATTAAAGGGAAGTGGATGGAAGGTAGAAACTATGGTTGTGTCGCATCACACTTGCTCACACACCCTGATCGAATTGTCAGCAGGCGCACATTTGTCCTCGCACACTTATTAACTAGATCGTGCAGTACAAAACAAAAGACCAGCCCCAAATGAGCATGCTGCTGAACAAGAGCGCACAGGTTGTGTGCAAGCCCTCCGGGGCTCGTGCTCTGGCCCCTCGCGCTCCTGCCCGGAGGAGTGTGGTCGTGCGCGCGGGCAGTGACCGCCCTCTGTGGAACCCTGGCAGCCCAGCCCCTGCGTGGCTCGACGGCAGGTGCGGGACGAAGCAGAGCAGGGAAGCGTCGCATAAACCCGCGACGACTCCCACCCTGTGCAGCAGCATCTGCTTTGCCCCAGGGCGCGCAGCAGCAGCAGTAGTAGCAGCGGCGTATGGAGGCATTGTAAATAGCAGTAGCTGCTAACCCGCGCCAGGCCTCGTGCTGCCGGCCGCTCATCTCTGTGTTGGATTGATTGGAAAGAGAGAGAGACCGACCTTCACTGACTCCCTCTCTCCTCTTGCGCTCCTCCCTCGCATCCGATGACCCTGCAGCCTTGCGGGGGATTATGGTGAGTAGCCCGGCTCCTGCTGTGCAGCAACCCGCAACGGACAGTCGCGTAGGCACGTCTGATTCTGCTCCCGAGCACTTTAACAGTGCAACAGCTCGATCCTTTCGCACTCACGATCATTTCGTGCCACCACTGCAGGCTTTGATCCCCTGCACCTGAGCGAGGAGCCCGAGATGAGGAAGTGGTGAGTGAGAAAGCAGTCATGATGCAAGCAGCTTGCTGCCCGGAACAACCTGCTTGTTTCGAATCCCCCGGCAGTAGCCCATCATCCCTTGACCCCCCCCCCCTCCCTT
>SL_4KL_010_BRINEDRAFT_10001228_pt1 | contig 14137 bp, 11 predicted proteins | sample SodLak_010_BRINE_2_FD_10664 | JGI IMG/M metagenome (IMG submission 10664)
GGGGGGGGGGGGGGTTAAGGTACGATGCAGGTTGCCCCCGCGGCTGGACACCAACTTACAAGATTAATTTGTTGTTTTGAGCCTCACTGCTGTGCATGCTTGCAACTTGAGCCTTCAGAGCTGGTCAGGGTGTCCTAAGAGGCATCCATGTGCTGAAGGGCCGACCTGGTGCAGCACCTCCAAGGAGAAATGGGGCCTGACACTGAAACAGCGCTGCCTCATGACCTGTACGCCTTGGAACTGCATTGTCTTTCTAGATAAAATCAGGCACATGATTTTGCCACTGCTGCCATCCAGCAGAGGGATGGACTATCTGTGAGGTGGAATTGTGATGTATATTCCCATCCATCCCAGGTAAATATCCTGCAAACAAGCTTTGCAAAGGCTGTCATATAAGCTTCCCACATTAAAATGACCAGATCAATTATATGGATAGAGCAATGGCTTTTTTTAAATTACTATTGCATACCATGCTTCTTCTTGCCAGCCATGCCCCTAACTCAAGCTTAGGCCACGGTCACACAGATTTTTCACCATCGTTTCACTTAGAAGTGAAAAAGCTTTTGCGGTCACACATAAATGTTTTCACTCCTGGCTAGAGCAGACAATTTTCACTTTCGAGGTGAAGAGCTTTCCTGACAATTAGAGAAATTCCACTTATATGTTTTCATTCCTGCACTTCTCTCCCCCCATGACCTAACCCCTCTCTTCTGGCATTACTGTTGGAAACCACACATTCATGTTTCCTAGCTTCCCAAGACCAGCAATCGAATTAAAAAAGCTTTTTGTGACAGGTCCTCATGTCGCATGACGCAGCAACATAACACAGACTACACTGTTCACAAGGAGCCTGCAATGCTGCAGATGCCCTCATTTAAGCACTCAGCTCATAGCCTGCAAGGCCTTGCATGACAGCCAATTCACTCAGAGCCAACAGGGGAGAGTGCCAGGACAGGATGCTGGAAAGTTTGCAGAGCGTGGTTGCTGCAGTTGGCGCAAACTTGAGAAACTTCATTTTCCCCCTTGTGCATGTGGCCATGACAAATCAGTCCTTGCCTGTAATGAGATGATATGCCTGTAATTTGTCCTCACGCATGCAAAGAAGCCTCTTTTGCACAAAATTGCTCCCCAAATTGACAACTGCCTAAAAAAATGTCAGTGATGACCATCCCTCTCATTTTCTATTTGCCTGCCATTCTTTACCATGTTTGGTACCCCACAAATTTTAGCATGAAATTTTAGCCTTGCCAGCACATAAATAAGACATCATCGCAGTGCATTGTCGGCCTGGAGAATCATCATCAGCTTGTGCTGCAGCTGCAGAAAATGTGTGTTACCTTTGAAGGGTCTCCTCAGACATCCTCCTAAGGTGAATGCTCTTTCCGACATACAAAAACCCAGACATGGGGTACCTGGGGGCCTTGCTCAAATGGGACCCTCCCTGGGGGCCTCTCCTGAGACCAAACCCATTTTCTCCCAAAATGAAAAAAAGGTGAAAAGTGCATTTTAAGGGTTTGAATTAAAAGTAAAATATTTTTTGGGTTGGGAATTTTTTTGTTTGCGACCACAGTTTTTATTCAATTTTTTGGGGGTCAAGTGAAAAGTGAAAAAATTGCACACACGAGAAAATGTGGAAAAAATGTGTGTGACTGCGGCCTTCTTGGAAAGTAAGAAAATGTGGAACCAGCGTCAGTGCCAAGCCGTGGGTGCCTCAAAGACAAGTTTTCAAAGCAGCTGCAGTTGCATATGTGGACAAGCAGCATGCAAGCAGTCTTGGGATCCCATTTCCTGAAATGGGGACAATCAGTAAAAGAGGTGTAAGTGGCACACTGTCAATGCCGCTGATCCAGCGTGGATGAAGTGCAATTTTTTTGGAGAATGGGTCAATGTTACACTAGGAAAGACTGGAACGCTTTAGTCATCTTTTATAAGTTCACATTTAATGCAAAGTGAACCTTCAACCGGCCAGAAGCTTTGCAATTGCACTTAAGCGCATTCCAACACCCATGGATTAAGGAAATATGGTTTAAAGATCATATAATATGTGTTCCAAGCAGCGCAGGTTCCGTGCTAAAGCTTTGACCGGAAGCTTCGCAATTGCATCTCAGCGTATTCGTGGACGTAAAATACATATGACTCAAGCGGAGTCTCAAGTGGCTCATCCTTGCACTCTCCAGAAATTATCCATCTGCCGTCCCACAAAGCCCAGGTCCTGGACCTCCTCCGGATGGCGTTAAAAACTCAGTCATTCTCGTCAGGGGAATTCCTCGCGGCATCAGGCGCAACGCTATCCAGAGTGTGACTGAGATGAGTTAATAGGTTACATGTGCCTGCGTTTGCCGCGGTGCTTTGCCCACATCTTGGAATAGTCAACAGGTTACGCATGCCTGTGGTCGCCGCGATGCTTCGCCCGCGGCTTGGAATAAAGACATCCACCTGACCAAGATAAGCTTATATTATTCTGACCAAGGGAATTTATGGTCCTTCCTTTAAGCAGCCAGTCGTGGCAACCACCATGAAAGCAAGGCTCCAAGTATTTGGTAACATGTACATAGTATCATCCACAGTGGATCACCTGACCCAGGCTTTTTTTCCTAGGGTCAAACCGAAATATTTGGCACTAGGCTTCAGGGAAACCGGAACTTTTGGAAAAGTAGTTCTAGGCAAACCGGACATGTCACAGACGTTCCTGATTTTTTCTGGTACATGGGAATGTCTAGCTGTGGCAACTTGCGAGATAGAATGGTATTCAATTGCAAGGGATGGGAGCCACTCTAAAAAAAAGCCAGGGTGCATGCACAACATGTGCGCACCTGCAGAATCATGAATGTGCTGAAAGTCTTGCACTGGACCATTGTATCACTGCTTGCTGCTGATGCAGCCCCTGCAGGAGAAGTAGGAGTGCTGCACGTGTTACATTTAGGCACAGCATGACGATGCAGTCGCCTTTGGGAATTTTATAGGAGTTGCATTGCAAGCAATGGACATGCACTAAGCTGTTGCAGAGCCACTTAAATCTAACGCAGTCCCTTTGCTTGCAGATCAATAGGATTCAGGGTTCGAGGTACAGGCTTGGACCAGAGTAACTGTTGAGGTTGCCACCCAAACTTGACGCAGCCTCCTTGCCTGCACTCATGCCTAATGTAGAGGCATGACACTGGTATGCACAGACATGGTGGTGGAAGCAGGCTCCTAACGTTAGCAGTGCCCAACTTCAACGTATGAAAAGCAGCTTCTTTGGAAAGAAACAGCTTGCACTCCAATTGAGAGGACTAGCATGCATAGCTTGACCTACCATCAGCTTCCACTGGCTTCCACAATAGGATCCGCTCATCCACAGATTTTGACAGACATAGATCGCCCAACCATCGGACGCAGTCCACGTAATTCGCATGCACCTGCCATGTTAGCAGAATGTACAATCGAGTTGCTGAGAATTTAGTGCTATTAGTCAGACATGTGTATACACCCCACACATTGGGCTTGTGGCACAATTTGTATACAATACCAAAATGGCAAAAGCTCATGTCATGTCATGAATGCACTGATCTACCCACCAAAAATCACCCTTAGATAGTCTGCCTGCCTTCAACAACCTCACATGGACAAGCCATGAAATTCAGAGATACATAAGCAAGCTGTTGTATCTTATTTTTGTAAAGATATCTAGATTGTGCATAATTTGCTGAATGCTCAAGTATAACATTTGTTTGAGAGTTCATGGAAGTGCCTCTGACCTAACATAGCTGCTGTTGACACAGAGAAGTCCTTTCAGAGATGATTAATAAGAGTAGGATTGAGATCTAAAAAAGTTAGCATTGGCACACACTGAGCAGAGCAAAGTTCCCTCACTGACCCCTTCTCATCATTATGCAATAATTGCACAACTGATGGTGCTGTAAAATTACATGGTAAGTGTGTCCCAATTTGAACAACTTATGTGCAAAGAGCAGAAGGGTCTGCGGACGTGCTGCCTCACCAAGCAGGGAAGTCTTATATCTTAGAAATGCGAGCGCAAAAGGAATTGGACCAAGCATTACACACGAGGATTTACAACCATGTTTAATGCATTCCTAATGAATTAAAATGTGGTCAAGGCGACCTAAGCTTGGGTAGTGTACATGCATGCACCCACACACACTCTCTCCCTCTTGAACACTTCTCATGGCAATAGCTATGTTTCCTGCACATGTGGAAGTCTACATTTACACGCACACCTGATCAGAAGAAAACCTTGGAAAGTGTATCATTTTGCATGGAAATGTCTTCGTAGTGCTACTCCAGTTGAAGCTCGCTTTGATGAAACACTCGTGCTCTGTTGGAGGGATGCATCAGTCATTGCTGCCAGACTTTTACAAGTAAACAGGAACAAGGCATGCAAGTATGCTTCAAAACTCAGATCGTATTCCGAGTATGAGACTCCAATTGCACACTCCGAGAGAGCTGTCTGAGGCCCCAAATTGGTATGGAATTCATATATTCACCACCAAGGAGCACCAATTTGGTGCACACCTCCTGGCGCTCCTCAAGCACAGTACCATTAGGTACCCGCTCTCGCCAACATCCAAAAGGCATGTCATGGTGGATACATGGGTGAGCATGCCAAGCTTGCCACAGCGTGAACCTCTCCAATTAGCCACTTGGCCAGACTACCCAGGGTTGCGACTATGTGAGTTCTGGTCATGTAAGATCCCTGATAACAACAATCCAGCAAGAGTAAAAACAAAAAGACCTAGCAATTGGACCAATCGTTTTCCAGGCAATACCTCACTCATGTGATTTCATGAGACACAGTTATCTGCTAGATCATTCGTTATAGGTGTCAAAGGTTGAAGTCATAACGTCACACAAACCATAATTTGTAAGCCTAATTCTAAGCCTAAACCTTCATTCTTACCCATAATTTTGCCAACCAAACAATCAAAGCAAAAAAACACTACCATACTTTGCCTCGGGAAGACTCCACAAAAAGTAGTACGTGAGGTTGGAAAAAATTTAAAATCTTGTTGAATGGCTCCCTCACCTTCCAGGCTCCATATCTTTACTGTGCTGTCCATGCCACCAGATAAGAAGCGGTTTGGATTCCAAGGATGGCATGCCAATGAGAGAACCTCATTGCTGTGGCCCCCCTCTCCTGAGATGACTAGCACACAGCAACGGGTCTCCAGGTTCCAAAGCCTGAACAAGCAAGTAAAAGAAAGAAGGAGCTAAGGTAAAGGATCAATTAGTGCTTGCTCAATAAATCCCAGCGGGACATGCAGAGCCCACCACGCACTTTGTAGGCTTGATCCAAGTATGAAAAAGCTCCAACGCATTCCCAATTGCACTGGCCCCCATCCCCACCGTTCTTTCCTCTCCTGGTCCTTTACTTAATAAGTGTACTTTTCTTTGTGCTTCTCAAACTGATGCAAATGTTAAATAATACAGAAGCATCAAGTTTGCAGTAACAATGATAAACTACAGACCACAGGGACTATAAATTTCTATCTGCGCCTCCTCATCCACGCTCATGCCACAGCTACTGGTGCCCTTCCCCTTCTAGCTTGTGGGGCTGCATCTGCAATGCTGCTCTTCAATTTCATCCTTGGCAAAAACCATCTTATGATTTTCCTTTCTACAACGCACAAACAAGGCTGGAAAACAAAAATTTATCTGTCAATTAGCTCCACACTTGTAAAGGGGCAAGGTGCATACACGGCATTGACCAACTATAACGTCAAAAGATAAATCCTATGACGAACAGAATGCATAACTCGCACACGGGTAGGCAGCTCTTCTATTCTATTATGATATCATGGACTTGTTTTAGGCTGGTGATGACCAACAAGCCCCAAATTTAATTCATTTGGCTGATTGATAAACCCCAACGTAAATTCATGCTATGCATACACATGTCCACACGTATTTGCAACCTCCATACTCCCCGCCATTCCACACGAAAAAGATATTGGATGAACAAATTGAAAAGGCTGCAGTCACACCATGAGATTGACTTGGAGAAGCAGGGGGGTATTTCTCTTTAAAATAAGAACCAAATGATTTTCCTGCACTTGCTTTGTCACACTCCGCCACAGCTCACAGCTTGAACAATATAGGTCATCATAGGTGTTTTGCGCTCGCCTGTCTGATGTGTATGGTCATGGCTATATGCATGCACATGAATATACATACCTTCACACAAAAGATAAAACATGCTACTTTGTACCAAAACAGAAACAAATATAGATTTACACCTGATTGCTTCATCCTTGGAGGCTGTCAAGAAGAGTGATGCCTGACCTGGTACCAGGGTGATATCGTTGATGCTGTTGCCATGTCCAGCAAACGTCTGCAAGGTAGGAGGCTCAAGTTTGTTTGGAATGCTGTTTCCTCAATAACCCACACCCATTTCAGGATTCTAGATCCTAGTACGCTCCAGGGTGTGTAAAGGAAATAACTGGCACAAAAATACAAATAAAACACATCTGTACTTGCCCATATCACGCATTAGCATACGACCGCGCACTCATGTTCACACACATGACACACACATGCACACATGCGCACTCACTCACAAATTCCTGCATCCCCTCACACTTAACCCTAACCCTAAACCCTTAAGTATTCACCTGTAGGGGCTTATTGAGCAGAAGTTTAAATATGCTCCATTATTGTTAAACATGATTGCAGTACAACATTACTCTACGTTTGAGTCATGAGATGACACTTTCAGATGGATGAGCCTGTGGGTCTAGGGTACGGGCAGCCTTCATTTTGGGCCTAATTCCATCAAGAGCAACCGTGATGAGCAACTGTGATCATTCTACATGTACGGAATGTTTATAAACAATAGAGTTTGATTACGAAGAGGGTCAGTATATGACCCTCTTGGCAGTACACAGTAGGCAGATTCATTTTAGGGAAATGATTGGCATCCCATTCCTGCTGGGTTGCTTAACATCTTGACTTCAAGTGATTATCTTAAACAATGACTTATTGTGGATCACCATCATGTCAAAGATATATGTGCTTTAGTGTAGTGGTCCGAGTAATCTGGAATGGGCTAGTCACTGCAAATATTAGGGTGTGCACCACAGCAGATTCGGCACGGTCTCTGTAAATGGTTGTCTTCTGGTACAGATATCTTCTGAAATCTGGTGAGTACAGCTCTTCTTCTCTTGATTTCAAGTTCAAAACAATCCTACAATGGGGCATCAATGCAGGGAGCATGCAAAAAGCGTATTCTGTTGGGGCCTCAGACAGCCCCCATCGGTATAATCAAAAAATTTTGTTTGGGGCTCTTCCTATTCAGAATGGCAGTATTCCGGCACACATTAACCAAAAAAAACTACTTACATAAACCAGTGACAGATCAACACAGTCCACCACACGGATGATCCCCTTGTGACCTGCCAGTAACAGCAGTGGATTGCCAGAGCCAGCCTGGAGTGTCCATGTGCATGCAAAGAACCGTTCTTCTTTCTGCGAGTAACAATTGAATAAAAACAATCCCAATCCAAGACAATTAGCATGGGCAGCATCCTCATAAAATTAAATTCACGACGTCTGTCCTGAAAGATTGGACCCATCATTCAGTGCTCTTATGGTGAATCTGTGCAATCAACACCATTCAGGTAGCTTAAGCAGGCAAACTAGGCCAAGATGCAACGCAGCAAATACATGCAGACTCGCAAGGCCGGAACTGCTCATCATGAGTAAAGCGGCAAGCATGCTTATCAAAGCAACATGGCCCCAAAAATGCCATTTGGCCAGTTAAATTCATATTTTTTGCACTTAAAGCTCAAGTCAGCAATAACAATTTTTAATCGTCCATCACACAGACATTAGTACCTAGCTCAGGTCCAGAACTTTAAATCTGCAGGTAATTACACAAATTGGCATGCTTGCCCAGAGTCATAGATAGTGTGCTGAGTCACGGAGTCAGGTGTGGAGGTACTATACGCAATTACTCTTTCATTATAAGGCAGTACTCTCTTCTCCACTAAACAGGCAGCCAGGAGGGTAAAAGATTACAAATCAACCAATGCAAATGCAGAGTACCCACATCAGCATCAACGTAAACTTGCACTTCTTCAATTTTACGGTTGAGAAGGCATCGGTACACTGTGGCCTACATTCAAAATACACAAAAATAATTGTCGCGTCCTTTGCTGATATTAAGTGTAAAATCACGGCGCATGTTGGTATGAGCGGGTGGATATGTGTGCAAAAAGGCTGTGTCTGCTATTGTACTTGTCTGAATGATAGAATGGATGGAATGTGTCTGTGAGGATGCCTGCCTTCCAGCCTTCCTGCTTGCATGTATGCACATATGTTCGCAACTGATCTTTCCAGTAGCACTGATTAATACTGAAATAGAAGTGATTGCTTGTATGGGAATGGGCTGGGCTTTGCAGGCACCCACTGTCTCTTGCACTGGTGCAAAAGCAAAGAGAGACAACACCAGCTCTTGTTGTTCAAACAAGACATGGTGAATGTGACACATTGGGTGGTGAAAGTGCGGCACGCAAGTGTACTCCAGGCTGCTCACCCTGTTGGAGCCGACAGAGGCAAATATATCACAGTAGCTTGGGTGTTCGTGAAAGGAGATGCAATATATAGGGGCTCGGTGGTCCTCTTCAATCCTGTTGATGATTTGATACAATGGAGCAGTCATATTCTACATAAAAGTGCACTTTGTGCTCGCAAGAATTCATTCGTGCCTCAGCTGCAAAGGAAACATGCCAGTCCTTGCCACATGTGCCTCAACAAGCCTGCAGTGAATGGCTGCACATGGAGAGGTGTACCCACGCGCTTGAAAACGTAAACATGGGCTCCATCACTACAAGGTAACTCGCGCTCCATCTGTCAGAGGCGAGCAGACCATCCAAAATGATAAAAAGATAACTACGTACAAATCTTTCCAACAAATTTCTATTCATGCGCAAGTCAAGGGTCAGAACGCTAAGAAGGCCAGATGGAGAGCAAAGCTGAGACCACGGTATGCTGGGCCTGTGGTGTGCATATAGAAGTTCCACTTTGTGGGGAGGCCCGATGCTTGGCTCCAGCGTACAAGGTGTGACTGCCCAGACCTGTCATTGATCACATGCAGTGTGCGTGAATAGTCATTGCAGGATCACTAGTAAGTAGCTAACATGTTTCTATGTATTTTTTTACGCGACATGCCACCCTTGGTGCATGCATGTGCATGGAGACCATGGGGGCTTTTGTGCAACCCAGCCCATGCGAACCTGTGAAGGGCTTTGCTCTTGTTTTTGAAACATACTATTCCATTATCTTCTCTCCTGAGCACGTCTTCGATGTCAATGCTCACAGTGTGGTTGGTGTGGTGCCGTCAACGAGACGTTTGCGTCAACTCAGCAAAAAAGGCTTGCTGCAAAAAGGAGGCGCAGCCTTTGCATCCGGATCTGGAAGGCTTTGCTTTCTCTTCAGTGGGTGGTTGTTGTTCTGGTGGGTCCTCCTTTGCCCCTACACTAGCATGCCACTACTGCAAGACGGCATCGCAAGCACGAGTTTTGGAACCTCTTCAATGGCACGTGAGGCAGTCTGAACAATGTTGGTGAACTTGAATACCATAGTGACTAGGCCCAAGACAAGGTTCTTGCAAAGCGCACAAACAGTTAGATTGCTCGCATCAGCTGCTTTGCCGGCGCCAACGATAGCTCATCTAAGACCGGTGTCTCTGGCTCAACAAATTTTGTTACAAACCTAGGCTTTCCTTGATCATCACTAGATCATCACCAACTACCTAGCCGACCATCCTTGGCTCAGGTTTGGGCTGGACTGGGGATTGGCCAGATTATTGATCAGGATCGTACCCCGGCCAGCTCATTTAAAGACCCTTTTATTGGCGTTCCGTACACGTTAATGCTTTAATCCCTGCTTTTCTGTTTGCACAGGTCATCAGCTTAATTGCGAGCATTGTACTTCCAGGAGTTGTGTTTGTCATTCCTGCACTATCTACATCTGTGTTTGTGTTTGCCCTTGACCATGTGGCCACAATGCTGATCACGTTCAATGTCCTCTTCAACTACTTTGCAGGTAAGTAGATTGTATCAGATCAATGATGGAAATGTACAATTAAGTATGAACAATGCTTGTTTGTTGGTGTCTTTCGCCTTTCTGGATCATAGAAGCTGCATCTGAAGCATGATTCATTTGCTATTGTGGTTGTCACACAACGTACCTTTTATCTTTGACAACACCGCCTGCCCCCCCCTATTGTAGCTGTCTGGTGCTCTGCTGGTAGTGTGGATGAATGCTACAATACGAGGCAAAAGTCAGGGGAGCCAGTACCCCGAGGCGCTTACGACAACCACTACCTGTGCTTGGAGTGTAAGGTAGAGCCGGTGTAAAGCCAATGGCTGAGTCATGCTGAAATGTCGTGTTGATGCCCAGGTATTTTGCTCAGAATACTGGTGGTGAACAGGCTTCTCATGTTTGTGTCATGCTTAGGTTTTAAGGCTAGACGGCAACAGGCTTTTCAATTGGCATCTGTGGCTGGGTTTTGGCATCCTCATGCCTGACATCATCGTCAGATCTAAGGTTGAGTCTGAGCACCTGCACCTGCAGCTGCAATCATTCGATCTGCATCGTCATGAAGCAAGACACATCTTGGGTTGAGCACATTTGCACACAAACAAATTGTCCAAAAGTGAATTCCTGCCTTTCCCTCTCCAAGCCCTCAAGAACCCTGCTCCCTTGCCTCATTCCGCACAGAATCACAAACCACCCGGTGTTCACCATTGCTGGACTTGGTGAGTGATGCAATCCTTACAGTTTGTCTGCTTCATCGTGTGGTCTACAGGCAGCAAACACAGGGAGTTCCGGGTGAGCCCCTGCCGTATTTTAAGACTAGTCCCCCCACCACCCCCTCTCTCCAATAGCCGCCAAGGTCCCTGACATCCACTTCTAGACTGACTGGCTGTCACATGCCTGCTCTCCTTTTTGGAACGTGCCAGCCAGGCTACCTCACCAACATGAAATAGGAGAAGCTTAGTTTGAAATAAAACATGATCAAAACCCTGTTCCGGTGCTTAGGGCTGAGATTTGTTTGACCATGCAGCTTAGTTTGATCATTCTACAATCACTCGTATCATATTCTTCCTTGCTGCCTTGCTTTGCAGCCGGCGGTGTGTTGTTGACCAGGACCACCATTGCCCTTTCATTGCCAACTGTGTTGGTGGGTGTCTTTTTCAATAAAAAGTAGGTCGTTTTGTACAGGGCAAAATCTGTCCATATGCTGGCAATATTTACAACTAAAGCTTAGGACAGAATGGGTCTGCAGAATAATGCTAGACCTGACAATGCGCATCCCTAAAGCTCCCTATTCAGAGCATAATTTCAGCATCAGCTCATTTATCTTTGTGTATCACAAGCTAAATTTCTGGACTTCCAGGCTTTGTGCTGTTTGTGCCTTTCTGCCCTGATACTTCAACCTGGCCTTTTAAATTACTATGCAACCCAAGCTGCCGACTTTATTTGCGGATTGAGAGTTTGAGCATACAATTGAGAACAAAAGCAGACACTGATGGGGCCTGGCAAGAGCACCGAAATACTTGAACATATGAGGGTTTTGAGTATTTTGGGTCCTGCATGCAGTGCTGGCCATTTTGACGTACAAATTGCAAAAGAGTAACCCATGAGGATTAGTTATCTTAGATCGCAAGGACGCAGAAGATATTCTGTCATTGCCCTTGCAGGTCGCATTAACATGCGCAATTTCTTGCACTTCAAATTGTGGACCATACTTGCCATGGTGTTCTGCATCTCACACTGTGGAGCTCTGATTGCGAGGGAACATGAATGGGGGTAAGCTTTGGCTGTTCACTGCCCAACTCCACTCTTTTCAAACGCTGATGCTCTGAAGATCTGTCAAAACAACTTACAGCCAACAGTTCAAGGCATCATTCAAGTACTTACTCATGCTACGAGTGTATGTTCATACGATATGTGTACACTCGTATGCCTGACAAGTAACGTGTTCTTCTAACCAAGTATGAGTAGCAACTTGCAGAGGCTCATCCAGGGCAATAATTGGTATGGTTTTCGGCAAACTCCAACAAAGGCTGACTCTTTCTTAGCTTTTTCAACTACTTCAATTAAAATGCAAGATCACCTCTTGTTTTTCCAGGAATTTTGTTGCTCTGGTACAAAAGGCCTGGCAGCTGGCTCGAGCTGAGAATGACCCTATACTTTTTGTGGGCATCTTTGTCACGAACTGTCCGGCATATTTTCTCGCCACCCTGTACGTGTTGTGCACATCCTCATTAGTCCTTTTGACTGTCAGCATTCTATTTTCCTGTACAGTAAGGTGAGAGATGACATTGGGCATGAACTAATCCACGATTTATAAGGAATTTGCGCCTGGCAGGCTGGAATTGGCGAAAGCCAGGGTCCTCTGCATCATCGCACCATAACATCACCATAACACAGTCATCTCATGCACACCTGACGCTGATGCCAAATGTAGTCTTGCCTCCTCAGATGAACACATGACACACCCTTCATTGCCAGTCGCATTATGGGTTTTCCATTGCTAGTTGCTCCTGCCAATTGCAGTTGCTCTGTCCATAGCCATCTGTTCCTGCTCACCCAGTGGGCACCCACATATCCTCAGCCTTACGTTCCTGCTCGTAAATATGTGCCATGCTTTGCATGCTCAGGCACCTCTTGTGCAATTCTTCAGCTGTGCGTGTGCCAAAGCCAGCGACTGACGGCCGAAGAAACCACAGCATGGCCATCAGTGCACAAGACCTGCTAGACCAGGCACAGTGCGACATAAGCCGCAATCAAGTGCCATCTGGGGACGAGGGGGTTGCCAGCCATGGGGTTGCAAATACAAAGGACAATGGTGATGCCCGATGCTTCACGGTGGTGATGGATGATTTGACTTTAGCATTGGGCGGGCGGGGGCTTCAAGCATGGTTGGCACCCAGGTGGGGACCTGTGCATACTTGTTGGCGTCTACCAGGGCACTCCTTGCAAAAAAAGACGCGCTAAATGTGTGGACACCATTGTTGCTCCGTTGCGCCATCCCATCCTCTATTTTCCCCAAGATGCCTAGTGAAGCTTCTGGCTAGCAGCGCAGGCCAGATGGCTAACATAGAATAGGATGTGGCCTGCAAATCTTTAAGTGGCCGCAGTGCAAGCTCTGAATGAATTTGACCGAAGGGGCACCTTATGGACCCTGTCAAACTTCTCTATTAGTGCCATCCGCCATGCAACTTACGATCTGCAAAGTCCCTTAACGCTGGTTGTTGGCTTGTCCAGGGTGTAAATCATGTCAGTGCCCATAAGCATGTGCAAACCCCTTTTTTCCCCTATTTTGGGTATCATAGATTTGTTTCAGGCTGGCAATGCCCAGCAGCTCTAGCAGTCGCCCCATCTGGCTGACAGAATGACCTCAATATTAATTTGAGCCTGCTGCCGTGCCTCCACCAAAGAGTGACCCCCAACCAGAGTCCTCAATACTGGTCTCAAAGCTGCAATGCAAAATCAAACATGTAGAGGACAGCATTTTTAAAGATGCCCAATGAGAAGGAAGGAAAAAAGAATGACCATGCCTCCAGGACTCCTGGCATACAGTGAGGGAGGAACACATTTCTGATGGAGGCACTAGTTAGTCTTCAACCATTAAAAGAAAGGGTAGTAGGCAGATAAATTGGGGTCGAGCAGACTTGGGGATGAACCTTTATTTGCCTTTGTGTCGTGTCCTGAAGTGTTTGTCCTTTTGATTTGCCCCAGCTAAAATTCTAACAGAATCGCGATGTCGATAATTTTTGATCTAACATGCAACGCACACAGCGTGCTTTTTCAAGAGTTCACAAGTCAGGCTAGGTTGACATCTCCCTGGTTGTCAGGAAGATCGGTGCCATACCCATGATGTGGCTGGTCAGTTGTCAGCCAACAAGCACCTGAAATAAAATGGCAAGATTTGTCTACTGCTGAGAAAGGAAGACAGTGTGATTAGGCAAGGCAAGCCAAGAAGGAAAAGGTAAGGTAAGGTTTCAAGGCTGTATCCGCCAAATGACTCGTTTGAAACGAGGGCAGCTTAGCCGGTTGTGGCCTCCAGTGAGGTTCGAACCCCGAACCCACAGGTTGCGAGGGTGGATAATCGACTTTCCATCTCAGGTGC
>SL_4KL_010_BRINEDRAFT_10001229_pt1 | contig 14137 bp, 18 predicted proteins | sample SodLak_010_BRINE_2_FD_10664 | JGI IMG/M metagenome (IMG submission 10664)
CAGCGAGTCGGTCGCAAGCAAACCGGGCGTTTCGAGCAGATGCTTCACATGATCTCGAACGAACTCGTTGCGGAAGCCCTCAAAAACGACTGTACGCATATTGTGTTTGAGCAACTCAAAGGCATCCGCGAACGCTTGCCGCACGCGAAGGCAGTTCACAAGTGGGCGTTCCACCGATTGTTCGAGTACGTCACGTACAAGGCTGAATCAGAGGGGCTTGTGGTGAAGCAGATTAATCCGGCGTACACGAGCCAGCGTTGCTCGAAGTGTGGGTTCACCCACGAGGATAATCGCTCTCACAAAAACGGGCAGGACGAGTTCGGTTGTCTAAAGTGTGGTTACGATGTGCACGCGGATTATAACGCCGCGAAGAATATCGGCTTGAAGTATCTCCGCGANCAGCAAAAGTCTGGTCGTGGAGGCGCACCCGTAGGCGTGCGCTTGAACAGCGGGACGTTGAACGTGAATGGCGAGTATTCGCCTACCGCCCTTAGTGGTTAGAACGGGAGTCCACGCTGAATGCCACGCCCTTCAGGGCGTGGGAGCTTACTCACCCGGGTACGCATTACCAAGATCTCTCGGGCAGGCATCGCGGAGTTGTGCGAGCAATCACAACAGCAATGTGTTGTGGCTTCCCACAGACCACCAGCGCATCTGTATACGGTGTGTGACCACAGACACTGACGTATTATGCCGCTTGAACTCACTCAGATCGGAACCGTACGAAGCGACTTTGAACAGCCAGCAGATCCCGAACGCATGCGCTCCCGGGAAAGTCGGATCGTCCTCGAGCCATCGTTAGAAGCAGGCCTCACCGGTATCGAGAGAAACGACCATCTGGTTGTCCTGTTTTATCTCCACGAATCAGACGGATACGATCTTGTTGCTCCTCGACGAGACGGAATCGAGCGTGGGACGTTCGCCTGTCGAAGTCCGTACCGTCCGAGCCCCGTCGGATCGACGACCGTTGAGTTACTCGAGCGGGACGGCCGACAGCTTCGAGTTGCTGGATTAGATGCGATCGATGGCACGCCAGTGATCGATATCAAGCCGTATGCGGCGTCGCTGGACTGTCCTTCACGACCCGAGAGCGACGATCATCTTGAGGATGAGTAGTGTCGATTCGGAGCAGTACGGCTTAGTCAGCTGATTCTGTGTCAATCGGTGTTTCAGGGACGACCAGCCGCCGCTCGTCGTGTTCGTAGATCGTAGCCTCAACGCCGTAGACGGCCCTAACTGTACGAGCAGTTAACACGTCGGGGGTACCTACCGCCTGGAGTTGTCCTTCTGAAAGTAGTGCCACCCGGTCACAGTAGCGGGCCGCGAGATTTAGATCATGGATCGCAATCACTCCCGCCATCTCGTCCGTCCGGACGCACTCGACAACAAGCGACATTACATCCAGGCGGTGTTTCAAATCGAGCGCGCTTGTCGGTTCATCAAGCAACAGGACAGCGGGGTCGCCGACGAGTGCCCGCCCGAGGCGGACTTTCTGTTGTTGGCCACCCGAAAGCTCGCTCACGTTCCGGGTTGCGACGTCTTCAAGACCGAGTCGGTCAATGATCTGGGAGACAGCCTCACGGTCTTCTGGGCTCGGCGACCAGCCGCCGTGAGGGCGTCGACCCAACAGGATTGTTTCGAAAACCGACGCCGGGAAGGCCCCCGATTCGGATTGCGGAACGTATCCGATCCGACGGGCGCGTTCGTCTGCTGGGAGTCCGGCAACCCGGTCGCCATCAAGCATGATAGTCCCCTCATCAGGCGAGCACAACCGATTACAACACTGCAACAACGTGCTTTTGCCGGATCCGTTCGGCCCGAGAAGTCCCACCAGTTCGCCTGGTTTGACCGCCAGGTTGATACCATCGAGTACCTGGTGGTCGCCGTAGGCGAACGCAACGTTACGGATTTTAATCATTGCCAGTACTGCCTCCCTTCGATGACGAGATACAGAAACAGTGGCGCGCCGAGAAACGATGTCAGGATACCGACTGGCAACACGACCGGCGAGAGCACCGTTCGTGCAGCCGTATCGGCGACCACCAGCAGTGTTGCGCCGACGATAGCCGATGCCGGCAGAAGGTACCGCTCGGTGCCACCGATGACCAACCGGACGATGTGTGGGGCAACCAACCCGACGAAGCCGATAATGCCGACAAAGGAGACGATCAGCGCGGTTACGAGCGATGCGACGGCCATACCCCGTATTCTGAGTGATTCGACGTTTATTCCGAGGCTTTTGGCGGTCGCAGTTCCCGCATCTAGGACGTCGTAGTCCCAGCCGTGCCACACGAAGTAGGCTGTCGCTGCACAGACGGTGGTAGTCATCACGAGCACCTGCGACCAGCCCACCCGTCCGACATCGCCGAACGTCCAGTAGACAATTGCTGCAAGCTCTGTGTCGCTGGCAACGTACTGCAAGAGTGTGAATCCGGCCTGAAACATCGACCCGAGTGCAACCCCTGTCAGAATCATTGTCTCAGGAGTCGCACGACGGTAGGTCACCAACGCCAAAATCACACCCGTCGAGACCATTCCTGCGAAAAAGGCAGCAATCGGTGTCAACGATCTGGCCACCAGCCCGCCGGACGCACCGTCAGCACCAACTCCGGTCACAATAATCGACAGTGCCGCCCCGAAGGCAGCCGCCTGGGAGATCCCGAGCGTGTAGGGTGCGCCCAGCGGGTTCCGAAGGACAGTCTGCATCGCCGCACCAGCGACCGCCAGCCCGCCGCCGGCGACAATTGCCCCGAGCACACGTGGCAGTCGGTTTCGCCAGACGATGTTCCGGTTCAGTTCGCTTCCGCCACCGGCTACCGCAGCAAGCAACTCTGCAAGCGGAACGCGAACTGACCCAACTGAAAGAGCGACCAGTGTGGCAAAACCGAGTAGTAACCCGACGCCGCCGAGAAACTCGAGGCGTCGACGCCGACGCCAGCCCACCTCAGTGCGAATCGTCTCAGTCATGGCAGTTCAAGCTGTTCGAATGCCGAATACTCCTCAACAAGTGCGTCGTACAGCGGTTCACCAAGCATTGTCTCAAAGATGGTCTCGGTTTTCGACTGAACCGAGACATCAGCAAAGCGGTCGGGGTACACACGCGTTCCAACGAAGTAGGCGTTGGCAAGAACCGACCCATAATTGGTATGATAACTGGCATGTGGCAAAATCGCGTAGGTCTCGCCGGCTTCGACGGCTGCAAGCGATTCGTACTCGGGATTGGAGTTTACGTCCTCACGAACACGCGAGAGGTTCGCCCCACTGAGAAACATCCTCTCGGGGTTCCAAGCAAGCAACTGTTCGGTACTAACCTGCACCGAATCGGCGTTGGTGTCGACGTCGCTGGCGACGTTCGATACGTCTGTCCACTGGAACGGGGCAAACTCGGGGCGGGTTGTCCGTAGGCCGTGGGCACCCTCGTGATTGATTGCACCGACGTACGCTCGGTCGCCCTCGGATGCAGCCGGATCGGCTGTCCGTTCTTTGAGGTCGGCAATCACCTCTTTGACGAATTCGATCACTGTTTCGGCCCGTGAATCCTTGCTGAGTACGTCTCCAAGCAGTCGCCACGTTTCGAAGACTGTCTCTCGTGCAGTATGATCCGCAAAATCGACGATCTCGAGACCGACAACAGGTGTTTCAGTCTGGGATTGCAGTGTCGCTGCACGAGAGGGCTCGCCATAATAACAGATGAGATCCGGATCGACCGCAAGAATCCGTTCGGTGTTGCCGCCAGCGTTCGGTCCGCCGTCTCCGATGATGGGCGTTTCGTCCAGATCCGGGTTCGCCAGATTGTATGGAGCCCGTTGTGCTGGTTCGTTTTCGTCTTCTGTGCCGACGACCAGGTCGGTCGACTCGAGATATGCAAGCTGGCGAAGCGACCCTGGCCCGACGCCGACAACACGCTCGACAGTCTCCGGGACGGCGACTGTCCGGCCGAAGCCGTCGGTGAGTTCTCGCGTTGTGTCGTCTGTCGATCCGTTTGAAAGCGGTACAGAGTTGCTACAGCCGGCTAATCCAGTAGCTGAGAGAACCCCTAGCCCAGCGAGCACCTCGCGGCGGTTCATCGACCAATGGTATCAACCAACATAATATTACTATTTTGGTTTTGAGTAATATTGCGACCGATGAGAGAAACATTCGAAGCAAGTACCACCGCAAACGGCAACTGTTCTCCAGATATGCCGCCAGCTGTGTGGTTTTCTCCGGCTGATACTCCGATACCGCTTTTGTGTATGTACCCGGAAAGAAGAATCCTGTCAACACTCCTAGCCTACTCCAGAGGCATCTGAGAACAGACTCGAATCATCGTCGAGTACCGACACTGGCGGTGTAATCGAGATCACACCGCCTCGCTACTCAGTCGTCTGTTGTTGATTGACACAGTCGCTCCAAGAGCGTTACTGCCGGGGCTTTCGTCAGTGGCTTGTTGCCGTTGCCACACTGTGGGGACTGCACGCAGGCCGGACAGCCCTCAGCGCAGTCACACTCCGCAATGAGTCCAGCCGTCCGAGCCATTAGCTCCTCGACGACATCGAAGCCAGCCGCGGTTAGCCCGACGCCGCCGGGATAGCCGTCGTAGATGAACACTGTCGAGCGGTCGGTGTGTGGGTGATGCGGTGTCGAGATGCCACCGATGTCGCTGCGATCACACAACAACAACAGCGGAAACAGCGAGATCATTCCGTGTTCTGCGGCATGAATGCCGCCGTTGAACTCCTGGTCAGTGAACGCCGCTCGGAGGTCGGTCTCAATACTCGGTGGAACCGTAAAGTAGAGGCCTTTGGTACGGAGCGTTGTCTCGGGCAACTCGAGGTCTTGCTCGCCGAGAACATCACCGGTTGTGCGATCCTTGCGCTGAAAGCCTGTGATCTGTATGGTGACAGTAACGTCGGCGTAAACTACCTTGGCGTCTTTGTCACACTCGTTGTCGTATGGAAGCGGTTTCGTGAGGAGATCCTCGTTGACCTCGAGTGATTTCTCCGAGAGAATCTGGGTGTAGTAGTCGGCCCAGGTGGGCTGCAGTTCGGCCACATCGCGATCCAGATCCAGTGTGGCAACCTCGTAGGTTTGGCCTTGCTGGTGATAGATCGCTCCGCGATGGGCATCTCGCAGGGCATCCTCAAATCCGAGCGTGGCGATCACGTCATTCGAGCGACGATCCAAGAGGTCAACCTCTCGGTCTCCAACCGTCCGGAGGCTCATCTCGTGTTGGGGGCTGCCGTCGCCGCTGTAGATCCATCGGATTCCGTTTTCCGTCTGTCGGCGCTCGAGTCGCCCGGCGGCCTCGAGTTCGGTTACGATCTCCGAAAACGACTCGCCGAAGTACGGCTGGTCTTCGACTGACAGCCAGTTTTCGGCGGCTGCACTGGCAATGTGAGCTGGCATCAGTTGCCTGTTTTCGGGATCAGCGACAGCGCGTTCGGGGTCGGTCTCGAAAAACGCCTCTGGGTGAGCCATGAAATACTGATCGAGTTGGTCTTCGCCGCCGACAAACGCGACGAGCGCAGGGTCGGTTCCGCGGCCAGCGCGGCCGGCCTGTTGGCTGGCCGACATTCGGGTTCCGGGATAGCCATCCAAGACAACGGCGTCGAGACCACCAACGTCGACGCCCAACTCGAGGGCGTTCGTGCTCCAGATTCCCCGCAACTCGCCGGCCTGAAGGGCGTGTTCGATCTCTCGGCGAGTGTCGTGTTTCAGTGCAGCCTGGTAGGCCCGAACCTGTTGGGCCAATTCGTGGTTCCCACGCTGACGCAGTTCGGTCGCACTTTCGGTGGCGTACTGTTCGGCCGCCTGTCGAGCGCGGGTAAACGCGAGTGTCTGGTAGCCTCGTGAGACGAGATCAACGAACAGCTGTTTTGTTTCGGTGTGGCTGGATTTGCGCCGACCGGAGCCGCGGCCCTGCCAGCCGTCGTCGTACTCGGGTGGATTCCACAACAGCCAGTGTCGAGGCCCACGACCGCTGGTATCGTCGTCAATCAGTCGATAGCTCTCTTGAGGACGACCGGTGATCCGGGCGGCGTGTTCGACTGGATTACCGATGGTCGCCGAACAGCAGACGAACTGTGGGTCAGCGCCATACCGCTCGCAGATGCGATTGAGCCGACGCATAACGAGCCCAACGTGAGTGCCAAACACTCCACGGTAGCTGTGGACTTCATCGATGACGACCACCTCGAGCGATTTGAAAAACCACTCCCACAGTCGGTCTGCATACGGCAACAGCGCATAATGCAGCATATCCGGATTCGTCAGCAACACTGTAGGCCGGCGGTCTCGTACTGTGCGCTTTTCAGTCTGTGTGAGCCGGCCGGTGTACTGTGCAACCGAAACACGGCTGCCGAATCCCAGCCCTTTGGCGAGGTCGGTCAGCGACTCCTGTTGGTCGGCGATCAGCGCATTCTGCGGGCCAATATATAAACTGCGAGCGCCGTGATCCATCGCCCGCTCGAAAGCCGGAACCGTGTAGGCGAGTGATTTGCCACTGGCGGTTTCGGTTGCAACAACGACGTTGTTGCCGTCACGGACTGCGCTGATGGCTTCGGCCTGGTGGGAATACAACGAGTCGATACCGCGGTCAGAAAGCGCGGCCTCGAGTCGGGATTCGATCTCGAGATCGGTCGTTGTCGCCTCACGGGCTGGGAGGGTTTGGTGGTCGACCAGTTGGTCAGTGTAATAGGGGCGTGCGGTGAGCCACTCGACCAGATCGTTCACACTGTCTCTGGGAAGCCAAGAAGTATACCGATTGTGGTGAGTTTATCAGTGGATGTCGACAGCAGGGTTTGAGGGGGGTCGCTGGTTACTGTCACTTCGACCACTTTTAGAGCTCACTACCGGTTGTTTCGCTCACGTTCGATCCGTCGATCTTGCTCCTCGTGCTCGCTTAGGTCGGCGCGTACGGCTCGCTCAGCGGCCCGCCGATCCATGATCCGGCTGCTATCGGTTCTCGAGGAGATACCTTTCCACAGGGCCACTGGAAGGATGACTACAATCAGGAGGATGACGGCGAGTTCGATCATCACTTACNCAAAAAAGACATCCAACAGGTCGCTCGTTCCCACATCGGATTGGTACAGTTCGGTGTAGCCACAGTTGGTACACGATACCGTCTGGAACCCGCGATTCTGGATGTTGAATAGTTTGCTCAGCCCGCCACCGGCCGCCGCGATCGAGTCGACTTCTGCTTCGGTGTGGCCGCATTTTGGACAGCCGTTTTCTTCAATGTCGTCGAAGGGCATGTCTGCACGTAGTGTCAATCGACGTAATATTGTTTCGTTGCCAGTTTCTACAGCGGCAATTAATACGAGTGAATCGACTCACCTTTGGCGGCTTCGGCGGCCTCGAGAAGTGCTTCTGGGAACGTAGGATGGGCATGAAGCGTCCGTGTGATATCGTCCAGCGAGGCCTCGAGTTCGAGCGCAAGCGTTGCTTCGGCAATCATATCCGAAGCGCGAGCACCGACGACCCGCACGCCCAAGAGCTGTTCGTCGCTGTCAGCGATGACTTTCACGTAGCCCGAGGGTTTGTCCATGGTCAGTGCCCGCCCCGAAGCACTGAACGGGAACGTTCCGACCTTGAGTTGTTCGTGGGCCTCACGGGCCTCGGTTTCGTTGAGACCGACCACCGCGACTTCGGGGTCGGTGTACATGACCGCTGGGATATACTCAGTATCGACGGCTGCGGTCTCGCCGGCGGCGACAGCAGCGGCTACTTTCCCCTCATGGTAGGCAATGTGTGCTAAATACGAGGGGCCAGCGGCATCACCTACACAAAAGATGTTGTCGTCGGTGGTTTGCATCCGGTCGTCGGTTGCGATGAACCCCTGTTCTGTTAGCTCAACGTCGGTGGTATCCAACTGGAGGGTTTCATACGCCGAGTTCGGCTCTCGTCCGGCGGCGACGATGATGTAATCGCCCGAAAGGCGGAGTTCCTCGCCGTCCCGTTCGGCGACGAGAACCGGCTTGCCTGTCTCGTCGTACTCGAGGCCCTGGGCAAACGTCGAAGTATAGATATCCTCGCGGTACATCTCGTTGGTTTCCTGAATAGACTCAACAATCTCTTGTTCGAACCCTGACAGCACGCGCTCGAGTGCTTCGACTATTTTGACGCGTGTGCCGAACTTGGTGAACTTGGTGACCGCCTCCATGCCGATGTAGCCGCCGCCAACGACGACCAACTCCTCGGGAACCGACTCGACCCGAAGGACTTCGCGCGAGGAGATAACCCGATTCTGGTCGAACTCGAGACCGGGGATTTCGAGCGGTTCAGAGCCGGTTGCGATGATCGCAGAATCGAACTCGAGCGTCTGTTCGACGCCTTCGATGTAGAGTGTCGTTGAATCTTCAAACCGGGCGGTGCCGGTGACGATATCGACGCCGTGATCGTTGAGACTGTCGAGAACCTGTTGGTCGAGGCGGTTTATCACTTCGCGTCGCCACGCTTGAATCGCCTGGAAGTCGACTTCGATATCGCCGGTTTCGATGCCGAGGTCGTTCCAGTGGGTAATATCGCGCTGGAAGCCGGCGGCATGAATCAACGCCTTGGCCGGGATACAGCCGTGATTTAGGCAGACGCCGCCGACTGTTTCACGCTCGATAAGGGTGACAGCAAGGCCCTTTTGGGAACCACGAATCGCTGCGGTGTAGCCGCCGGGGCCGGCACCAACCACGGCGAGATCCGTCTGTGTGGACATACTATCCCGTGGTACTGTGTCCTCATAGGGTTTCTTCAGCGCGGAGTGAATGGACTCTTGGCTGAGACTGCCGGCGCAGTTCGGCACGCTATTTCTCAGTGGATCTCACCGCTGTGTCGCCGATTTCGAGCCTGCTTAGCAGTCGATTATCTCGAGGGTATCGCCCGGCGAAACCGCCTCGGCGACTCCGGCCGGCAGTTCGACAATCGTATCCGCACTGGCCCGCCCTAGGCCAATCCACGGTCGCAGTTGCTTGACGGCAGTCACCTCGTTGTCCACGATCCAGACTGCATCAATCCGAAAGGGGACGAAAAGCATGTGGAGATCCCGCGATTTGACTGTCTCGAACCGAAAGACGAGGCCGTAGTCTTCGGGAATCGCGCGTCGAAACATCAGGCCTCGGGTTTTTGCCCAGAGGCTGTCGGCGAACTCGAGGTCGGTGGCAAGCACACGGTCGGCCTCGCTGGATTGCGGGCGATGAACGAGTCGCACAGCATCGAGTTAGTCGGCCAGTATTTAATTGTCCGGGTCTAAGCCGACGTATGGAACGGACGCCTGACGGAACACCGGTTGGCGTCGACGATCCCTACGAAATCGCCGGCGTGTGTGATCATCTCACCAGCGACGGCCGGTGTCGGCTTGCACTCGGCCACGCTGGCGTCGATCCTGCGTTCGCCGCCGAGCGGGCGGCCGAAGACTACGTCTGTCACGTTGGCGAACACAGAATGTGGGCTGAGTGTCGCCAGTACCGATCGACGACAAACGACAGAGTGTGTGAACGCTGCGGGCTCGAGGAAGTTCGGATGGCCCACGATGAGTCTCGGCCGCTGCTCGAAGAACACCACCTGTCGTATGCCGACCGCGAGGGGACGAGCCACGAGATCACCGTCTCGCTGTGTCGCTGGTGTCATGCGAAAATACACAACTCCTTTGGGCGAATTGACGATGACGTTGCTCCCGACCCCGAGGCCATCGCTGAACGCGAAACCCGACGCGCCGCCGAAGCCGAAGAACTCGGGTTTCGGTCGGCCCGAACCCGCAGCGACGAGTGAGTCGCTAGCGGTACCCGTGGGCTGGTACTGTACTGTGATCACATCGCCCATAGTGAACAGCACTCGAGAACTAGAGGCGGTTTTGTAAAACCGCGTGATTCGAATTCTATTCGAAATTACAGCCTATATTTGCTAAAATACGACCATCACAACAGAGAGTAGGAAGAGTATAAGGACATACTAAGACATTTGTGCATATGTTTTAGTGTTAGCGGCATGACGTGTGTGGCATGTATACAGACACCACGACACACGATTCGGTCAGCACTCGAAATGCCGGCTCGAAACTGCGAGCACACAGTCGTCCTCGAGGAACGAGATGCCTCAGCTGAACCCACTATACGATCCTGCAGAACACTGCCAGCATACCGTATGATCCGAAATACCCAACCTGTCCGACGAAGCATTGAGGTCGAATACTGGGTAATCGACGACGAGGGACGACTGGTCGAACCCGGCTCACTCGTTGAAGCCACACCGGGGGCCGAACGGGAGTTCGTCGAGCCGTTGCTCGAGGTCAAAACCACACCGTGTGAGTCGACGGCCGAACTCCGTGCCGAACTGCTCGAGCGGCTTGCGGCGGTTCTCGAGCGAGCTGACGAACTCGACAAAGGGTTGGTGCCTCTGTCGACGCCACTCAACCAGGCCGAAATCGAAGAGATTTCCAGCGAGCGAACCCGGATTCAAAACGAAGTCATCGGCGAAGACTTCCGGTATGTCCGCCACTGTGCGGGCACCCACATTCATTTCGAACAACAGCCCGGCTGTACAATCGATCAACTCAACACGCTGATCGCACTTGATCCTGCCTTCGGGCTCGTCAACTCCGCACGGCATTTCCAGGGCGAACAGTTGGCTGTCGGCGCGCGCTCGAAGCTGTACCGCCAGTTGGCCTACGACGGACTGGACGGCCAAGGCCAACTGTGGCCCTACGTCACAGACCGCCAAGAGTGGGAAATGCGGCTTGAAAGTCGCTACAAAGCCTTCTACGAGCGTGCAATCGACGCCGGCCTCAAAGATGAGGCCATCGAATCCTGTTTCGACCCAGAAAGCGCCGTCTGGACGCCCGTTCAGCTTCGAGCCGAGTTCGGCACCGTCGAGTGGCGCTCGCCGGATGCCACACTGCCAAGCCAGATTATCCAGTTGGCCGAAACAATGGGCGAGATCATCGAGCAAGTACGCGACACAGATGTGAGGATTGGCCAACCGGCCAGACGAACCGAAGACGAAATCGTCATCCCACCGTTCGAGACAGTCACCGACTACGTCTACGAAGCAATTCGTGAAGGGCTCGATTCGACAGCCCTCAGGTCGTATCTCGAGCGGATGGGATTCGACATCGGGGCCTACGAGCCGCTGGCTGCCGATATAGAGAGCCGAGAGATTTCTCCGTCGGAGGCTCGTCAGCTACGCGTTGCATACGCCACTGACCTCCACAACGATGTCGTCCAGCGACAGCCGCTCGAAGCCGACTAACTCAAATCCAACATTCGGACACAAATATGTAGTAACCACACACGTTTTCATGCTTTCAGACATAGAGTGTGTATATGACACGGTTGAAGCTCGCGTTGCTGAACGCCGCCCACAAGGCCGTCGATACCCAACGGAACTTCATTCGGGAGCTTGATGCTGACGTTGAGGTGTTCCACAACCCCTCTGGAGAGTTTCCAGACAGCTACAACTACGATGGGGTCGTCGTCACCGGTTCGGCGGCCTCAGTGTACTGGGATCGCGAATGGATCGGCCAGCTCAAAACCTGGGTCGGCGGTGCGGTCGAAGCCGGCCTTCCGGTGCTTGGCGTCTGTTTCGGCCACCAACTGCTGGCTGACGTACTCGGTGGTCGCGTCGAGGATATGGGCGAATACGAGATCGGCTACCGGACAGTCACCCACGACGGCGAGAGCCGACTGCTCGAGGGCATCGACGAGTCGATGACTGTCTTTACGACTCACTCGGATCGGGTTGCCGAAACACCACCTGGATCGACCGTGTTTGCCGAAAACGACTATGGTGTCCACGGCTTTCGTAAAGGCCGGGCAATGGGCGTGCAGTTCCACCCCGAATACGACATGGAGACCGCCGAACTGGTGACCAACGGTAGGAAAGACCAGCTTTCTGCAGGCCGATTCCAGCAGGTTCTCGACGGCATCCACGAGGACAACTACACCGCAGCCTGCGAGGTCAAACAGTTGTTTGATAACTTTCTGGAGTACGTCGAGACGGTCAAAACTGAGCGACTCGCCGCAGACTGAATAGAGCCTTCGTACCGAGAGTAGACCTGCAGGCTGACTGACAACACCGCCGTGTTGCTGATCGGACTGCTGAAGTTGGATTCGGCTCGGGTGGCCACGCTGTCGCCGGCTGTTTTCAGCATCTATTGCACGAACACGCATATTTCAAACCGATCCGGTTTGCTTTTGAGCCCGACCGTCCAACACCGCCTATGACCCGCATTGTCGTTATCGACAACCACGGCCAGTTTACCCATCTGGAACACCGCGCGCTTCGGGATCTTGGCGTCGAGACCGAACTCATCGACAACGATGTCGAGCCAAGCGAAATCGAGGCCGACGGCATCGTCCTCTCAGGCGGCCCTGATATGGATCGTACCGGCCGGTCGGCGGAGTATCTCGACGGCGATGTCCCTGTGCTTGGAATCTGTCTTGGGATGCAGCTCATTGCAAGCGAACTCGGCGGTACTGTCGGCTCCGGTGAGTACGGTGGCTACGCTGACGTTACAGTCGAAATTCTCGATGAAACTGATCCACTTATTGGCTCGCTGGCTCCCGAAACTCGGGTGTGGGCCAGCCACGCCGACGAGGTAAAAACGCTCCCTGAGGGCTTTACCCACACCGGCACCTCGGATGTCTGTGGCATCGAAGCGATGAGCAACACCGAACGCGACCTCTACGGCGTCCAGTGGCATCCCGAAGTAATCCACACCGAAAGAGGCGAGGAAGTCTTCGAAAACTTCGTTTCGATCTGCGAGTAGCAGACCGCTACTTTCGTATACGTTTCAGTCATCGTATGCTCGAGGATGCTGGTCGCTCACGAATCTAAAATCAGCCACAGCGGCACGATACCGCTTAGGCAAACAACTCGTCGACTGCTTTTTCGGCGGCTTCGATTGCTTCTTCGGCGACAGCCTCAGGATCCGCCTCGGCGTCCTCGAGGGTGTGTAAGTAAACGTCTACGTCGAGTACGCCGTCGTCGAAGCCGACGGTGATGTCGAGATCTGTGACCGCGCTGTTCGCAAACCGCGCAAAGACCAGTCCTTCGGCGGCTTCCGCAGCGGTCTCGACGATCTCTTGGTCAGTTGGCTCCGACATTCAGGCGCCTGCGCCGCCCGGACCCTGTGGGCCGCCCATACCGCTGAGCATCTCCTGGAGTTCGTCCTGGAGCTTTTCGAACCGTTCTTGGACACGTTCTTCTTGTTTGGTGAGTTGCTCGACGCGAACCTCGAGTCGGTCTTGTTTTTCCTCGAGTTTGTCGGCGGACTCATCATAGTCGGTCTCGATCAGCAACTCGCCGACCTCGCGGTACATCACTGAATCTTCGTCTACGCCCTCGAGGGCTGTGAGTGCGGTCTCGGTCTCCGAAAGTGCAGTCTCGGCCTGTTGTTTCTGCTGGGCGACGTTTTGTGCTGTCTCTTGGAGATCTTGGAGCGTTTCGAGTTTCTCTTGGGCTTCCGGCGGCAGGTTACCTTGCATATCCTCAGGGTTGGTCGCCACACTCAAAAACCCCAGCAATTCGACCGGATAGCTACTTCAGCAGTTAGCGGCCGCATAAACGGTTATTTCGAGAGTTAGGACGAACGCGTCGACTCACAGCCAGCGATCTGTTCGGCAACCGAGATGTACCGACACCAACTGTTGATCGCCGCCCGCAGGGCGACGAGATCGGTCGCCGAAATCCCGACCGCAACCTCGGTGTCACTCCGACCAACTGTCACTGTCGAACGGTCGTCCTCGAGTCCGCCGACCTCAACGCGGATGCTGCGAGCGACACGCTGGGCGTGTTCGTCGGTCGGGTATTCGAAACAGAGATCCACAGAATGCGACTGGGTTACCACGTGCGGCTATTTAACGGAGACTTCTTTGATGCCGCCGCCGCGTTCTTTCAGCAGCACGCGGTGGCCACAGTAGGGACACCGGACACCGCCGTATTCATCAAGCGTGACATCGCGTTTACAGCGGGAACATTTATAGCTCATGCGTTATTCGTCGTCGGCGAGTGCCGCACGGATCGACCGTCGAACCTGCCGTCCACCGGGGGTTTCGGGTCTGTAGGCGCCACCGGCGAACTTCTCGCCAGTTTCTTCGTTGATCCAGATGCCGGTGCCGACGCGTTTGACGCTGTCGCCGTCGACTTCGGCGTTCTGCATGCCTGC
>SL_4KL_010_BRINEDRAFT_10001231_pt1 | contig 14108 bp, 23 predicted proteins | sample SodLak_010_BRINE_2_FD_10664 | JGI IMG/M metagenome (IMG submission 10664)
CCTATAATCAGTTTGACGCTTTACGAATCATGTCTTTATATGCTAGATATGGAACAAAGATATGAACGAGAAGACCGAATAATGACATCACTATGGGATTCAAGATTACCAAAATCAGAGAAATGAAACCATAGGATAGTATGATACCTATCCCTCGGATAATCTGAAGGTTAATGATGAGGTGACCAAACCCTGGTGCGAAGATTGACACGAGTGCTGAAACCATTGCTCGTAGCATATACTACAATACACTATTCCTAAAGTAAAAGGTTACGATTATAGTTCAGGCTATATCAAAGAATAGAATATCTATTCCTTGAATAATGATATACGTTAATGTTGTATGATAAATAAATGTTGAAAAGTAAGATAAGAATATAAATTTATATATATTATATCCGTTTTTACCTGCTGGAATAGAAGCCATATGTCGGAACCCTGGTATTACGTTACTAATAAATATAAAAATTCCCATTAAATGCACATTGTTATTTAACTTTTTTGAAAATTTATTTTTTGTATATATAGATTCAATCTTAACGGCTATTTTATCAGGAATATACTTATCTATCTGACTACTTTTATTTTTATTATTCTCTTGAAAATTTTTATATATCACAATAGCTCCTAACGTTGTAGCTATTGCTGTAACAGCAGTTATAATAACTACATCAAATAAAGAAGTCGCTCCTGTTAATATTGCATACGTAGATATTAATAACGTAGCAGATATTGGTTTAGCAATTATTAGACCTCTAAAGAATAATATTATTAAAACTAAAGGTAAACCAAATTTAATTATATTCTCTACAACTATTGATTCAAGCACAGTTTAATTATTATTTATAGGCTATTGAAACTTTCGATATTAAATTTACTATATTTATATAGTATATTTACCACTAAAACATAGTATATTTACTATATTTATATGGTAATTTATTTATCTAAACAACTAATTACTATGTTTACGTAGTAAAATAACTACGATATGATAATTATTACTTATCTAAACAACTAATTACTATGTTTACGTAGTAAAATAACTACGATATGATAATTATTACTTATTTTGTTGATTAATTACTATATTTACGTGGTAAAATACGAAATAGTAAAATACGTATACCACTAATGATTCAAGTATGACTAACATAGAAAGTATTGCAGAACAGTTATTTGATGGTCGTCGCAAAGCTGTAAAACAGGGAGATATAGAACTGTCAGATTTTTCAGAAAATATTACCTATATAGAGAAATCAATAATTGACGACAAATTAACGGATGAATATAGTTTCTTATATTCTACAAATTCTCAATTAATATTTCAGACACCTGAATCTATTTTAAAATTTGCAAGATATGGTTGTGAGCATCAGAAGTTCTGCGGAGTAAAGAATAATATTAAGGAACTTGATATTTGTCTTGAACATTATGAAACACCAGCCATTACGCAACCAAAAGACTATGATAGAAAAGAAAAATTATGGGTTGAGTTTCCATATATGTCTACATTAGATTCTTTAGATATATCTGATACTAAGAAAACGCAATTATTAACTTATGTAACGGATAATTTACATTCTATTGATAGTATAGATTCATATAAATTACATAAATCAGATATAGGTTATAATGAGGAAGAAGAAACGGTACATATTTTAAATTACGAGCGTGTACTGTAGTGTATTATCAGACGTTTTCGAAATCTTTAATAGGTCTTGTATACAATAAGTAATTGTTGGAGGTGGGCAAAAAACCACCCAATATTAATCTACACCGTTTATTCGGTGTGGGGAATATCCAGCCGCCGACATAAAATAATAGAGTACTTCGTCTGACCAAATTGTAAAGACTGGTGAGAGGAAGTACTTGGATGGGTTTGAATTGGCAAACCTGCTATTGTCGGCTAGTAGTAAAATGAGACTTACAAATAGGCATGCAATTTGTGAGTGTCACAGGTCATATAGACCTGAACCAATAAAAAATTAGAATGAATAAAATTGAGAAGTTATAGATGATTGAACTGATTCCGCTCCTTATAATTGTGAGCGGAATTTTGAAACATAAAACGTATAGTGATAACAGTATATTTTCGATGAAAAAACATTTAGTGTGTTTCTTAGTTTGCTATAATATGGAAACACAAATACAATTTAAAAGATATCAATCAATGAGTACAGATAGAGCAGCACCTGATGAAACGTGGATTACAACACAACCAAGTGAATTTAATATTATTCTATTGTACAATCAAAGGCAGGGAACAGCAACAATTGATTTCCATAAAAGACGGAAAACCCCTGAATCTTTGAGAAAATCGATTAATCCTGAAACTGTAGACGTTAATTCTGAAATACAAGCTAAAAAATGGGCTGAAAATAAATTAAGCTCAGAATTTATGAGAGTACTAGGTAACGAATACAATATTAATATTGTTTTTGATGATNCTATACAGAATAGAGGTNCGCCGTAAAAATAGAACGGTATAAAATTTTAATTATATTTCATTCTGTGAGCGTGTGTTATTGTTTCTTCAGACACTGGTTTGTTATTAATTGTCGCTTCGTGTCTTAAATCTGCAGATTGGGGATTAAGTTTTTCTTTTGTAATTTTACCTGTGATACACTCTTGAATGTTTTTCTCTAATTTGACGATTTCTTTTGCAGTTTCAGATATATAATCGATATTCATAGTTCCTGATTGAATAATTTCAACCTCGAATTCAGACCATGTTTTTGCACACGTTACAGGAACCTTTACTTTAGATACACTTTGATTGTGCATGTTACTTATTAACATGCGATACCATATAATGGTTTCGGTAATCTAGATAACAATATAAAAATTGTATAATATAACAAACGAAATTATGGTCACCAANATAGATAAAATATAATCTCGCCATTTCTTAATAGGTGTTATATATAAAACAAATAGAAGTATAGACGTAATAGTTACCGTAGATATTACAAATCCTCCAACCCCACCTATTTCTATTATTTTTTCACCAATAATTTGCTCAGAAACTAGATTATGTTTATGATTAATAAGAACTATAGAACTGTGTATGATGTACTGTAGAAATAGAACTAGCCACATTATATTGTCTAGTTTCATTATATGTATACATAAGAATTAGAATCTTATATTATTAACTGTTCTTCACTTATAATATATATTTCCTATGCATTAACCGTATCAACACCCCAATCACAGAAACCTTCTTTAGACTGAATGTAAATTCGCATTGTACTCTTATTAAACTCAATTTCTTTGATTTGGCCTAGGTTATAATTTTCCATATCATAGTCTTCATCTTCTAGCGTCCCGTGGACCAATTTAACATATGCGCTACCATCTTCCCGNTCGAAAAGCGTAACGGTTGTTTTTCCTTGCGAAAACTNTGTTACAACAACATTATCTTCTTCAGATACCTCAAACGTACTATTTTNAGATTCCTCTGACATTTGTCGGAGTTCATTCTGAATGTTAAACGCTGTCGGGTTATCGAACTTGTTTCGCGCCATATATCTGTGTATGAGACATATAGTAATAAAAGCTTTGATTTAATCTCTGTGTTTATCGTGGACTAGTCAACTTGCCGTTCACCTCAAGATTGAATACAGTTTATTAAAAATTCTCTTTCTTTTTTAATATCGTCTTTACAAGTATATTTTCCTTCTATAATAATTGGTGTNTTATGAGATTTATAATATTCTTTTAAGAAAGACNGAAGTATATCTTTATTCTGTGATTTATGAATTAATTCATGGTTAAGATTTTTTGATTCTCCACTAACATGCAATTCGGCTATATCATCCACCATATCGATGAGTTTCCATGCTTCATTCATTGTATTATCTATTTCATACGCGTGTTGTATATCTAATGTTAAAGGAACATTATATTCGCTTATATATTCATACACTTCTGTGGCTGTTTGCGCTGTATTTTTATTTATATCCATATTTTCAATTGATACAGGGAGTCCTGAATTTATATATGATTCAATAATATATTTTTCTGTTGTTGGGTGTATAACAGCCGTATCTATATCGTGGTTTTTATGTAGTTGTCTATGCTGTTGTATTAATTCATCACTCGTTGGAAGATGATATGATAAGTAATCCAAATTTTCGATTGGCATATCGTACATTTTTGTTCTTTCTTTGGAGGTTATTGATAATTCTGCTGAACCAACTAAATTAATCAATTTCTGTTGCTCATTAAATTTTTCTATATTTTCTGCAAATAACCATCCTGTTGATATTCCAATTGGTGGGGTCATAGATTATATATAATTGAAAAGGTTAAATAAGTATTTTACACTAGGTAATTATGTGAATTTATTTATTATCTGTTTTTGAGATGGTCCTGAATTAGCATATTCTTTGTATTGGGTAATGTGGTCAATTTCGCCATATTCATCTATATAAACCATCCCAATAATGAATTCATTTTCGGTGATTCCATGTTGACTATGAGCGTCTATTTTTTCAGCTTCTTTTTTAAGTTTCTTCTTATCAATATTTTTCTCGAAATATGATTCTATATTTTTAACTACGGTATTGTATGGTTTAATTTGTTCACTTGATGTATCTAAATTATCTTCACTAATAAGATGTAACATTGTGTCTATAAATTCTAATTTTATTTCCATCTGTCTATTTTCTCTATCATATAGTGCCTTTACATCTATAGCAGGATAACTCATTACTTAATTTTAAACTTTAATTTATAAAAATATAACTCTGTTTCATTACAGAAATATTAANTAAATATAGAATCCTAACTCTTATTGCTCTCAGAACCAACTATAATATATGTTAGAATGGATTTTCCCCATCCATAAGACTCAATATGAGTTAATAAAGTTAGGTTCTAAAACAATATATACACGTATTCCTGACCCAAATAATGAATATATTAGTTATGACTTAATTGAAAAAGGACACTATATAAGATTTAAGTTAACTATTGAGAAGGAATTAGTTGAGAATCGGTGTCTTATTCGATATATTCACCATTATGATACTGTTGAAGAATTATTAACTTATGAAGGCGTTAAACCTATCTTCCCAGGTATAAATACTATTGAAGAAGGTGTTCAGAAATATTATAATTTCTCAGAATATATAGAAAATGAATCTAAATATGGGATATATGCTATTGGGTTAAGTTATTGTGATTAGTAAATTATATAATTTTGATTTAAGTTTTTTGTCTGTGTTACTTTGTTTTTCATCTTCTTTCATATTAGGGTTTGATATATTATCGTTAGGTTCGTTATTATTACTTGTTTCTTTAGAATTGTCATCTTCTGTCTTTAGTTTATTATTGATTTCTTCTATTGCATCCTCTGATAAACTTCGAAAAGTAAATTTTAATTTTATATTATCAGATTTTAAATAGTATGTTCCTTCCCACTTAAATAATTCTCTTTCATTTACTAATCGGATATTATGATAGCCATAGAAATGTTCTGTTTCAACTTTTATTTTGTCATTTTCTCTTTTAATGTTTTTAATATCATCGTTTTTTCGAATTCCTTTTGCAAGTGTTTTAGCCATTCCGCTGTTCTTGTTTCTCACGAGTTGAACGAGGCGTTCTTCACACATGTTATAATTATACCTATGTAACATATTAAGGCTATTTATAAGTAATTGATACAATCATCTTGAAAATAATTCTGATTCATATATTTTATATTTTGAGATATTACTAAGTGTCTGCAAATATAACAAATAATATAATTACGTTATGTCGTCAAACCAAATTAGTATGTCTACAGAAGGTATGAAGGTTCTTATTGGTAAATTTGTTGCTGCTCTTTCTGGACTCGTCGGAATAATTGTCTATGCAAATATATTAGGTGCATCAGGACTGGGATTATATTATCTATCTCATGCTGTTGCTACCATCTTATCGAAGCCCTCTGAAGGCCTAGGAATAGCCTCAGAGAAAAAAGGTAGTGAGATACCTACAAATATATCTGCTTATAACTCAACAAGCCTCATACTTGTAATTATCTATGTAATTTTCATATCGATAATACTGTTTTTATTATATAACAATTCATCATATATGAATAATAATCTACCAAGACAAACAATAGTATACCTAACGATTATTTTAGTAATATTATTTAGTATTTTTTCCGTTCTAAGTCGATTCTATAGTGGAATGGGTGAACCAGGAGATTCTGTAATTATAGATGCATATCGAGGGATTGTTGAAACAGGACTTCAGATAACTTTACTTGTTGTCTATGGAATGGGCGTTGAAGGTTTGCTTATTGGGACGGCAATTTCATTAATTCTATCTATAATTTATTTGTTATTTATGACAAGAATATCATTTGATATGCCTGATAAAAATTCTATTAATGATATTTATTTATTTTCTAAATGGAGCATTCCAACAAAAACAATCAAAGATATATACTATCGTATGGACACTATTATCATTGGAGTGATATTGACTCCTGCAGCCGTAGGAATATATGAAGCAGCAATGCGAATAATTACACCTTCAAAGTATGTTGCATACGCAATCGAAAGACCTCTTTTAGTTCGCGTGAGTCAAGACCGTGCTAATAATAAACCAGTAAACCACCTATTAGATGATATTGTTCCATACGCAAGCATATTACCTATACCATTGGCTATTGGTGGTTATTTTGTAGGCTCTGAGCTATTGGAAGTAATGTATGGTTCTGAGTTTTCAGGTGGTTTTATAATTTTAACTGGAGGTGCAATTTATTTCGCCGTGCATTCTCACAGCAATGTTCTTTCAGAGTACCTACACGGATTCAACGCCCCAAGACCTGTAACAAAAAGTGTTATAATAGGAAGTATAGTTAGATTCGTCTTGCTTATTGTGTTTGCATCATTCATCGGATTAACAGGTGTTGCAATAGCGATTATAATTGCTGAGTCTATTCGGTTCACTATACTCGTAATTTCCGTTGATAAAGTATGTTCGAAAGTTTATAAACCTGTTAAAGTAATAAATCAAATCAAAAGTGGAATTATAATGGGATTTGCCATTTTGGTAATATCAATAATCCCATATCAATCGGATATTCGTTTGTTAATCGTTACTATTCCTATCGGAGGTATTGTATACTTTTCTGTATTAATATATACAGATAGAAAAATTAAAAATTATTTGCAAGATAATATAAAAATATTATAGTTTTTATTATTTATCGTAATAATCTATATCTTGTATCTTTAACATATCCGTCTTTAATGTGAAGTTCAGCTACATGGTTGACATCTTTTAAATGAACTACACCCGAATAATCTGTCATTGTTACCCAATTTGATTCTATTATATTGTCTTGTTTAGTATCACTTTCATTCTTGATGGTGACATCATCTTTAACTTCCATAGAATATGATTGTAATTCACCATTGGAATTTACACGGTATTTTATACTTGAACCTTCAATTCTGGTTTCCCAGTTTCTATTTTTAATTTTTTCATCTATTGAAACATCATTATCAATATGTAGTATATCTCGCATTCTCATATATTATCAATCTAAATAGGAGGATATATAATTATTGGATTAATCATTCAAAAAATCACCCTTTATTTTCCAACTCCCACAGTTACTAATGAATAATTCATCCTCGTCTGTCGCTTTTTCTATTGTGACAGCAATTTTTTCACCTTCACCAGGATAATTCATAACAAATTTCTTTCCTTCTTTACAGAGTTGACCCGAATTTTTCCTCTCAAATTCCCATTCACAGTTCATATCCTCGTCGTTTGTTTTTATTGTTACTCCTTCTTTTGACCTATTTACTTCACAAGTTACAGATTTATAATCATTGTTTTCTTCTTTTGTATTATGCGGGTCATACAAGTTAAGTTCCGTAACTCTATACTCAGATAAATTTAATTGGCTATACGATTTTACTTTTGGTAGCACTAGAACACACATAAAGATAGATGCATAAATAAATGAAAACACTATAACAAAACTAAGTAAACTTAATGGTAAAGTTAGTTCAAGAATACTTGTTGTAACATAACCACTTCCGATAATAGATAAAATAGTCGGCATGAATAATATTAGCGTTGCAGCCCCAATTGGTTTTTCAGTTAGTTTCTGGAAAAATCTATATATTGGGTTTCTATTCTCTGAGGTTCGTAATAGGTATGTATTATCAGCAGAATCCTCTGGTAGTTTTTCTGTAGGAATATTTCGGGATATAAATTCAAAATTTTCCTTCATATTTTTTATTTCTTCTTCAGCATTTTCTTTTTCATAATATGCTGTTGATGTTACAATTGTTTCCATACCTTCAAATTCAATTTTATAAGCTACAACAAATACTTCTCTACTTAAATCTACACTACCTTTTTTACGACTACTATTAATNGTTTGGAGAATTAAGTTCTTATCTTCCATATTATCAGAGGTAATTTTAGCTAAATGTTTATGCCCATCAATATTAATAACTCTGTGCGTATCATATGGTTTAAACTCATAACCTACAGCATCTATTTTTGCTTCCAAGATATAACTAGATATAATTTTCCCATGCTGAAATTCATTAAATGACTTATCTAATTTTTCCTGAAGTTCCTTTTCTTTTTTAATGGAATTATCTTGCGTATCCTTTAATTTTTGTGTTGTTGCCATAATTAGAACTCTGTTTATTTATGTTTAGATATCCACTCTTATTAAGTTGTCTATATCGGTTTAATGTGCAACGCAAAATTTAAAACCTACTTTATCGAATAAAAGAGTATATGATAGACTCACCTTGTATTAATGTATGTGTTACAGAAGATAATGTATGTACGGCATGTGGACGAACAATTGAAGAGATAATCCAGTGGTCAGATATGACAGAAGAAGAAAGAAAAAATATTATGGAACGATTAGAAGATTCAGAATCTAACTAACGTATTAAATAATAACTCTTAAATAAAACCAATCTATTGTATTATATATGGACGTAAAATTACTAATTTATTCATTCATTTATGAATACACAGGATTGTGTGAAAGTCAATTTATTACGCGTACTTCAGAAACTACAGTCACCGTTGAACAGAAGCCAACCAGACCAGAATTACGTTTGGACAATGTTGAAGGTGTTGGAGTGGTTTATAAGACTAAACTCGAACGAATTGGTATATCTGATGCATATTTATTATCAAAAGAATCCCCTAAAGAACTTAGTAATAAACTAAGTATTTCAGAAGAACATGCACAAAAGTTCATTGATTCGTCAAAGATGATTTGTCGAAATAAAATGTGATGTATGGTTATGGTCTAAATGGGATATTAGACTGACCATAATATGATACTTCCGTATGTCTATTACTACCTTTACTTTTGTTTCTTATATTAAAACCTGGTTTTCCACCATCCTTTAACGATAATATTTCAACGTCTTCTTTTTTGAGATTAAATGAATCTTCTAATATACTATCAATCTCATCATTTATTTCCGTTATACTATTTGAGAACCACCTATTCTTTTGAAGATAAATAGATGATTTATTTATATCTATAGATAAACGTAAATTAATTCTTATTTTATCATATTCTGTAGATAGAGACATATAAAAATTGACTGTATCGTATTTATATAGTGTTTCGTCATAATATCTGTACGTAACAGACTCTTCTATATTTTTATGTTTGTTTGATTTTGCGGCTTCTTTTATCTCCTGGATATTATCTTCAAGAGCCTCACAAACTTCTGAATCCAAGATTAAACACATAATATACTATACTATGATACATCCTAAAAAACATTTGTTTCAGTTATTCATATTTAATTTACCACGGTAATGTCTGCAACAATTTTCAATCATATCTCGAACAGATTCAAGAATACTATCAAAATCAATATAGACCTCATCTTTCTGTCTCTGATTTTTATTAAGAATTATTGCACTTCTATTATTTACGATTTTATTCAAATTTATTACTACGCTTTCAAGTCTTTTAATCATAGCTGGTCGAACCTTATTGCCTTTAGCAATTTTTAAGTCCTCTTCAACAGCCTTTAATACTTTCCTCGTATGTTGATTTAATGGGACTTTATTTTGATTAATCATCTTATCTGAAATCCATGTAAGACTTTTTTCGATTACAACCTCTATATTTTTATAATCTCCCTTTTTGAGTATATTTTCACTGCCGACTTTAGGATATTCGTTAGAGTTACGCCCTTGGTACATATTATGTTGTACAATCGACCCCCCTATATACATTACGAATTAATTCATATTATTTTTAATCCACCATAATCCATCTTCACTTTCCCATTTTTCTTCTTTTTCTTTTGTAACCTGCAATACGCATTCTTTTCCATCTTCAGGAATATTTTGTAAAAGTTCTTTTCCTTCTGAACATAATTCTCCATTTTTGAACTTTTTGAAAACCCATTCTGTATCAATATCCCTTGCCTTCAATATTAGTTTATCATCCGTTGATTCGACATCAGCTATTACTACCTTTCTAATCGGATTAGATTCATCTATAATATTTAATTTCTCAAGTGACATCTCATTACATATTATGCCTGTATGTATCTTTGATTTAACCTTTCGCTTTGCTAAGAAACCCCCTATTGAGAAAGTAAACAAAACTGTAAACATATAAATTAATGCATAAACAAAATGATATGCATTACCTGGTTCTGTAAATTGATGAAACATTGTGAGTGTAATTATAGAAAATAAAAGCCCTATATTTAGCATTGTTGAAACCATAAATTCACCATGCTTACTATTCTCAATTTCACCTTTTCTGATTCTATCTCTACAAGCGAATATAATTTTATCTCGTAGTGAAATTTCCTTATGATAGTTATCTGTAAATAAAACTTTATCTTTATCTATTAAATGTACGTTTATTTTATTTGATTTAATAGAACATAATTTATCTAAAGCTTTTTGTTTTGACAAATATCCTGTATCATATATTACGGTTTTTTCAATATTTTTGTATTTGATTTTAAATACAGGAAAAAATATTGTACTTTCTCCATCTATTTTATGATAGGTAGGATTATTTAATTTCACTTTATTATTTTTTCTATTTGATGAATTTAATTTAACTATAAAATTAGAACCTCTCGAACTACCTCTCCCCATAGCGATTGTAGAATCTAATATTTGGCACTCTTGTATAGAATTTTTTAATTCATTTATACAATTTTGTTTAGATTTTTCTTCCTGTAATATATTATCTTCTTCTATACTTGTTAACTCTGTAGTCACCATATGAGAGAAAACGTAATTTAACATATTAAATTTAAGGGGCTTTGAATATTCTTAACTATTTAGATTAACTAAAGGGTAGTCAATTAAAACAGGTTTATTATTTAATATACCTATATTACTTTGTTTTACATCTGTCTTAATATCAATAACGTATTTTTTATTGTATTTATTAATATAATCTGCAACATGTTTTTCTGTTACATTTTTTGTATCCGCTCTTTTCATCACTAATAATTGACCTCTATTTAATAATTTGTATACGGGGCAAAATAAATCTGAATTTTTTGTTTTTCTCCATACATTAAACTCTGCCTTGTTTGTGTAATAGTATCTGTCTTTTCTAGCAAATTTCACTATCACATCCTGATTATTTTTAAATTCAGATAGGCTTTTAGGAAGATTACTTCCTGTAATCTCGTATATATCTCTTGTCACCCCCGAATCAATCTTTTCTAAGTGATATTTTTCGGGATTCATTATATAGTTAAAATACCTATGGATTTAAATATTCTTTGATTCAACTAAATTTATGAGTCTTGAATTACTATCTCGATTTCTTGTAGGGGGTTCCATTATTGTTCTAATTAGTTTAATCAGTGAAAGTCAATACAAAATAGTATCTGGGTTAGTTGTTTTATTTCCTGCTGTAACATTAGTTGGATATTATTTTGCTTCAGCAAATATGACAACAATAGAAATAAAAGATATGGCTATTTTCAGTATTGTGTCAATGCCAACTCTTGTATCTTTTTTTATTGGTGTATATATAGCTATAGAACATTATGATGTAATTCCTTCTTTAGTTATCGGAGTAATATTCTGGATTATATCTGCAGGATTTGTCTTACTTATAGACAAGTTTTATCTCAATCTTGTCTAATCCTGTTTTTCACAATTGAGAACCCAATCTGCGTTTGCATCTAATTCTAAATTACAGGATTTATAATTTAACTGTGGATAATTATTAATATTCTTTATTTCAAGATGTAGAATATTATCATCGGGAATTCTAATCAGAACACCCATATCATCATAATCCTGAGGTAGTTCATCCTCAAGGATTTTATAAGCCTCCTTGGTTAACTGTGATAGGTTTGGTTCTTCGTTATATACAATATCAGAAATTTCAACAGATTCTGCGAAAAGTATACCGCCCGCATCTATGCACTCTGCATTAATTTCCTTACCACGAATATCTTTCCATAGTTCATGAATAGGAAATGTTGTATCCAACGCCTCAAACGCATTAGAAATCATATCATCTAAATCGAGGATATTTGATTTTTCCAACACATCGTGATAAATAATGACTGTCTGTGTTTCTATTCTATCTGGTTCTTTAACAAGAGGTACAGTCTCTGAAATATCATCGTCTAGGTTAGGTAAATAATTCCTTTTTTTCGGTACAGGAATAATTTCTGCAGACTGTGCAACCTCCAGAGAAATTTTTAATTTTATATTTTCTCTATTTCCTTCTTCAAAATCCGTATAAATGAAACCATTTTCATCTTCTGTATAGATGAAACCACTGTCATCTAGATTAATTTCCACAATGTTACCTCTGAAGTCTTGCTTTTCTCCATGGACAGAAACTGAACCCAACATACCCTACAATTCTATTTCTGTTGACTTATACTTTTTTGTTTGAACTGATGATTTAATTCTGATTCATGCCTCAATGTCTCGCCTCAGTTCTTCAAAGTTAATCTCGTTGAACTTTGTTTCCTTAACAACACCATCCCAAACCATAAGAACAGCTTTATGACGTTTACCGTTCAAATGGAACGGTCCATTATAGTCTTCCATCATACGCCATTCCGATTTTAATTGGTCTGGTGTTGGGTATTCATCTTCTTCAATCTCAACGCCTTCTTTTAGAGTAATTCCTTTTGCTTCAAGTTCTCCCTCTGAGTTAACTCGAAAGGTTGCCCCTACGTTTTCTTGATGACACTGCCAGTCACGTTTACAGATTTCATTATCAATTGGTGCATCATCTGCAACCGTTAGTGTATCGTACATCCCCATACAAACAATACTATTGGGATAGATTATAAATGCTTTGAATTAGTCCTATACGCGCACATTAAGCAATACTATATAATCGACACTGTACTTAATATATGATACTACTTACTATTTTTCTTAAGTATTCGACCTTCAACATCTCTCGCAAGAACTTCACCTGCCTTAGCCTGCAAATATTCTTTTCGTGAGTCTGCACAATCGACTCTAGCTATATCTGTATTTTTATCTAGTTTATTATATTTTAAAATATCTTGATATGCTTGTTCATAATATTCATGTAATCCAAACAGACCTAAATTACTTACAATATCATCAATAGAATGAGATAAATGAGAATCAAAATCATCAACGTCTGATTCACAAGCTCTCATTAAACCACGTACAAAATGTTCATATTCTTCTTCCGTAAATCCACCTTTTTCCCAGTTAGGGATTGAAATACTTTCGCCAGTATTAAATGATGTTATTCTTTTGTCTTTAGACATATTTATTAATTTAAATATAGACCCTATTAAATCTTTTATTTACTAAAATGTAATAGAGTATATTTAACTAAGTTTATGCAAGCGACAGGATTCGAACCTGTGGACTCCTACGAGAAGGGGTCTTAAGCCCCTCGCCGTTGACCAGACTTGGCTACGCTTGCTCCGTGTCTTACTACATTATACAGTATATGACGTATGTATTTATATGCTACGATTTACTACGCTTAAACACGATAAAATTTGCTGGTGGGAATCGTAATATATATGTTTCCCGCGTTCACACATATCAATATGAGCCAACTCCAGAGGGGAAGTGAGTCCAGATTTGTACGT
>SL_4KL_010_BRINEDRAFT_10001232_pt1 | contig 14092 bp, 17 predicted proteins | sample SodLak_010_BRINE_2_FD_10664 | JGI IMG/M metagenome (IMG submission 10664)
ATCAGCTGCGGGCGATGTGAGTACTGCCGAAAGGGGCTTCATACGTCGTGTGTCAACAGTGATGGCTGGAACGGCGAAAACGGCGGCGCGCAGGGCGAGTACGTCCGGTGTCCCGAAGCCGACGGTACGCTGATCCGGGTGCCGGACCGCCATGCAGACGACGAGGACACCCTCCAGTCGCTGCTGCCACTGACTGACGTGATGTCGACGGGCCACCACGCTGCAGTCTCGGCGGGCGTTGAAGCGGGCGTCGACTGTGCGGTCGTCGGCGACGGCGCGGTAGGGTTGTGTGGCGTGTTAGCCGCCAGGCGGCTGGGTGCCGAACAGATCGTCGCCATCGGTCACCACGAGGACCGGCTTGAAATCGCCGCAGCGTTCGGGGCAACCCACACCGTCAGCGAGCGCGGTGAGGCGGCCATCGAGCAGGTCCAGGAGCTGACAAACGGCGGCGTCAACCACGTCCTGGAGTGTGTGGGCGCGACCTCGTCGATGAAAACCGCCCACAGCATCTGTCGACCCGGCGGCACCGTCGGCTACGTCGGGGTCCCCCACGGGATGGGCGACGGCCTGGACCTCTCGCCGTTTTTCCGTGGCAATATCACGCTCAACGGCGGGGTCGCGCCCGTGCGAGCGTACGCCGAGGAGTTGATGGCCGACGTGCTCCAGGGAACGCTCGATCCGTCGCCGATCTTCACGAAGACAGTCGATCTCGACGGCGTCCCCGAAGGGTATGCGGCGATGGACAACCGCGAGGCAATCAAAGTCCTCGTCAAGCCATAGAGCTACAGAAAACAGCCAGTAGCCGTGTAATAACCGGTAGTAACCAGCAACTACTTAAATACTAAGAGTTCAGAACCGGTCGAAGCAAGTATATAAACACCGTCTGGGAAGTTAGTCGGCAGTCGATTCGGGTTCGGATTCGTCGGTTGGTGACTCCGCTGGGAGCTGTGATTGGGCATCCGAGCGCGCAGGCTGTTGGCACGTACTGTCGAGACACCGCTCGCCGGAGGCCGTCTCGAAGCGCGGCAGCCCACAGCCACACTCGTCGACGATCAGTCCCGACGGGAACGAAAACGAGGTCTCACAGTTCGGATAGTCATCGCAGCCGAGGAAGATGCGGCCGTCTGGACTCCGAACCCGGAGTGGCGAGCCACAGTCCGGACAGTCCCACTCGCCGTCGAACCGCTCGCGGACGGTCTTGGCGAGCGAGCCACACTGATAGTCGACACAGAGTTCGAATCGCTCGCCACGGTCGACCTGCATGGTGGGAAGGCCGCACGATTTACAGGCGGAATCCAGGACGGTCGCACCTGCCGGGAGGCCGTACCGTGCCTCGCAGTCGAGACACTGGATCTCGCCGCGGGTTCTGACCAGCGGGCCCTCGCACTCCTGGCAGGAGCCGACCGGAATGCCGGCCTCCGAGACCTCGTAGGAGCGCAAATCAGTCGAGCGATTCGAGGTCACAAGCAGCTCTTGGCTGTCGGCGTGCGCTCGCAAGCTAAAGCCTTCAGCGTCGTGTTCGATAGTGACGCCGTCGGGCCGGGTAAGCCAGGCGACGGGCTGGTAGCCGTCGGCGTCGTGCACCAGGACCGTGCGGTCCGGCTTGACAATGATAACGACATGGCCGCGTTGGATTCGGTCGCGGGTTCCCTCGAAACGGACGGTACAGTCGCCGGCGAGAATCCGGGTCTGATCGGACATAGCCCGGCTCAGAACTTTTTGGCTTCTAAAGCTATGCCCGAGAGCCTTTATGCCAAGCCGGCAATCAGACGGTATGGCATCCGACGACGAGATCACGGCCGTGCTGTTCGATATGGACGGCGTTATCGTCGACTCCGAACGCTACTGGCATGACGAACAGCCAGACCGGATCTTTCCGCAAACCCTGAAGGGCGACCATCCGGATCTCGACGAGACGACTGGGATGTATTATAAGGAGATTTACGACTATCTCGAGGAACACTACGAGACGAAAATCAGCAAAGCGGAGTTCGTCGACATCTTCAACGAGGTCGCCGAAGAGATCTACCACAACCGCGTTGAGTTGCTAGATGGCTTTCACGAGACCCGCAACGAGTTGGCCGACCGGGGGATTCCCGTGGCTATCGTCACCTCCTCGCCGTCGGCGTGGCACGATATCGTCATCGAGCGGTTCGATATCGACGTAGCGGACGTCATTACTGCCGAAAACCTGGCGGCCGACGGAAAACCCGAACCGGATATCTACGAGAAGGCTGCCGAAACCGTCGACCGACCACCCGCGGAGTGTCTCGTGATCGAAGACTCGAAAAACGGGATCAAAGCAGCCAAGCGCGCCGGGATGTTCGTCGTCGCCTACCGAACCGAGCCGAACTCGGAGACTGATCTGTCCGAGGCAGATATCGTCGCCAACGGCCCCGAAGAGCTGCACGAGGCGATTCTCTCACGGGCGAACTGACTACTTTAGCGAGCGCAGCGTCGAGTTGGCGACGACAAGCAGGCTGCTGGCCCCCATTGCCAGGGCGGCAAACAGGGGGTTCAACAGACCGAACACCGCAAGGGGGATCGCCACCGCATTATAGAAGAACGCCCAGCCGAGATTCTGCCGAATGCGCCGTTTCGTGTTTGTGGCAATCGTAAACAGCGTTGGGACCGCCGCCAGATCGCCGTCGACGACGATCACATCGCCGGCATCAGTTGCGAGTTTCGTCCCCGTCGCCAGCGCGATCCCCAGATCAGCGGCCGCAAGTGCGGGGGCGTCATTGCTGCCGTCGCCGATCATCGCTACTCTGCCGTCGGCCTGGAGCCGCCGAATCGTTTCGGCTTTCGCCTGGGGTGGCACCTCCGCAAACACGTGGTCGACTGCAGAATGGGCCTTGAACGTCCGGGTGGCCTCGGTGTCGTCGCCGGTCAGCACGACGATTTCGCGTGTGCCGTCCGCCAATGCATCAACGACGGACTCCCAGTCGGCGTTCGGCTCGTCGCCGACCGCGATCACGCCCTGGATCGTCTCGTTCCAGCCAACGACGACGGCGACTTCCCCTCGGTCGGTGATCGTCTCGGCGGTCGCCCGGTGGTCGTCAGGGTCGGTCCAGGACGCGAACAGCGACGGGTGACCAACCAGGACGTCACGGTCGCCGACCATCCCGCGAACTCCCTTTTCAAGCGTTTCGACGCTATCGACGGCGTCATCAACCGCGAGACGAGCCTCGTCGGTCGCCTCCAGTGTACCACCGTCGGTCGCCAGCTCATCGTCGGCCGCGGTGGGAGCCGCCGCAGCGACAATGGCGTCCGCAATCGGATGCGCCGAGGCGCGTTCGAGTGCCGCGGCCGTCGATAACAGAGACTCGTCTCCCACGGTCTCGGTGACCTGCATCTCGCCGCTGGTCAGCGTCCCCGTCTTGTCGAGCGCGATGATATCGACCTCGGGCGTCTCGAACACCGACGAGGAGGCGACGACCAGCCCGTTTTTAGCGGCCGTCTGAATCCCCTGGGCGACCGCCAGCGGCGTCGCCAGACCAAGCGCGCAGGGACATGAGACGATGACGACCGTAAGCCCGACTAGTAGCGCGGCGGTTAGCGAGCCGCCGGTCGCAAGCACGCCCGCGGTCGCCAGCACCGAAATAAAGAGGACGAGCGGGACGAACACCGTCGCCAACTTGTCGGCAAACCGCTGGACGCCTGGTGAAGTGCTCTGGATCTCCCACAACAACTCGACTATTCGATCCAGCGTGCTGTCGGCCTCGTCGCCGGCCCGGATCGTCAGCGGCTGGTCGGTGACAATCGTCCCACCCCGCACCGGGTCGCCTGAGCGTTTCGTTCGTGGGACGGATTCACCGGTGACGAGTGCCTCGTCGACCGCCGCAACCCCCGATTCGACCGCGCCGTCGACTGGGATTCGCTCACCAGGTCTGACGAGGAGCCGCTCACCGGGTTCGATGGCCGCCACGTCGACTGTCGAGCCGTCCGGGCGGTGGGCTTCGGTCACCTGGATCGCCGTCAGATCCGACAGCAGTTCGGAGGCGCGCTGTTTGATCTTCGATTCGTAGTAGTTACCGAGTGTGACCACAAGCACGATGGCGACAGTGACATCGAAATACAGGTCAGTCCGTCCGAGTCCCATCGCCAGTGTGCTGTAGGCATACGAGCCAACCGCCGCGATAGCGATCAGCAGATCCATATTCGGTTGGCGCGCCCGCAGGCTGACGTACGCACCGCGGAGAATCGGATACCCCGTATAAAACAGCACGAGCGACGTGAGAAGCCAGATCTGGGTGTACAGATACAACCCATCGAAGCCGCCGAGATCGACCAGCGAGCCATAACCGAAGTATGTGGGGTACAAAAATAGAATGTACCACAGCATTGTCATCATCCCGAACAGCCCGCCGCCGATCAGGAACTTGACGACCGCAACGTCGCCCGCCGTCTCGGTGTCGTCAGCAAGCGAGCGTTCGGTGGCGGTGTAGCCGTACCCCGAGACGAGATCCGACAACGAGTCGGCATCGACTGTCTCGGGGTCGTAGTGGACTTTCAGCGTATCGGTCGCATAGCTCGCGGAGACCGCGCCGATTCCCGCGTGGGTTGTAGCTGTCGACTCCAGGAACGTCTCGCAGGTCGCACAGTGCATCCCATCAACGCTGAGATACTGTTGGTCGTAGCCCGCAAGATCGACAGCTGACTCTGCAGGTTGGACGCGAGCCCGTGCGTCTTCGGCGTCGATCTCGTCCGGTGAAACATCGTCCAGCGTCCGGGCGACTTCGAGACAGCCACGACAGCAGTAGACGCCGTCGACGGCCTCGTCAGTAATCGGATCTGTCGGCGTTGGCAGCTCACAGAGGGTACATGCACTCATTCAGCCGAGAAGCCAACTCAGGCGTGGGCCGCGTGGTCGTGGTCGCCCGAAATCGGACTGAACGCCAAATACAGCGCGGTCGTAATAATCAGCACGTTGACCACGGAGACCGCGATGACGATATCAACAGTCGCAGTGTAGTACACCATCGCTGGCAGCGCGCCCAAGCTCAACAAACTCGCCGTTCGCGGTGAAATCATTTGCTACTGCTTGCAACGCCGTCTGTTTAACTCTTTGTGCGGATTCCCACGGGATAAGAATACAGAAACTCCTTTTACAGCAGGTATGCTAAATTCGGTCAACAATGTCCGGAGAAGGAACGGTCAGAGAAATTGGGCACGACGAGTTCGACCCGAAAGGTACACTCGCACTTATTTCGGTGTACTTTGCGATTCTCGTTGTAATGTGGATATTCATGTACTTCGTTGAGTTCCTCGGGAACGAGATGACAGTAATCGGATAATATGCACATACACGACTACGAAAAAATCTGGCTGGTGCTGGCGATGTTGTTGATTGTTGCCATTATCACGACGATTACCTACGGCGCAACAGCAGCCGGCATCGGCATGATCTCAGATCAAGAAGAGACGATTGATTCGAACGCACTCGATGAAGACGAACGGTTTGCCGAACCCCGCGTCGAGCAGGTCGGCGAAAACGAGTATGAGGCGTACGTGATCGCCCAGCAGTTCGTCTTCAGTCCAGATCCAATCGAGGTGCCGGCCAACAGCCGGGTGACGTTCTACATTACCTCGCCGGATGTGCTGCACGGCTTCCACGTTGAGGGGACCAACGCAAACACAATGGTCATTCCAGGAGAGGTCTCGAAGCTAACGGTTGAACCGAACGAACCAGGCGAGTACGGAATCGTCTGTAACGAATACTGTGGCTCCGGCCATCACACGATGGAGGGGTTGCTGATCGTCCATCCTGAAGACGAGTTCGAACTAGAGGGTGATTCCGATGAGTGAACAGCTTGAATCCGGCGCGCCGACGTTCTTAGATCGATTCCCGCAGGAAGCAAAAGTCGTTCGAGCAGCTCTCGGGAGTTCGTTTGTCGCGCTGTTCTTGGGCGCGCTGTTCGGGATTGTCCAGACGTTGCACCGAACCGACGTGTTCCGGTTTATGGACGCGGAGTACTACTACACCGTGCTGACCGCCCACGGTGTGTTGATGGTTGTCTCGTTTACCATCTTCTTCCTCGTCGGCATCTACACCTGGGGCGTCGTCCGGAGTCTCGACCGCCCGCTGGAAAACATCCGCTTTACCTGGGCGTGGTACGGCATGATGGTCGCCGGCACGCTGCTGGCGGTCGTTCCGATTCTCGGCGGCTTCGTCGACACCAGCGAGCTCAGTGCTGACGTGCTGTTCACGTTCTACGCGCCGAAACAGGCCCATCCGCTGTTTTACGGTGGCCTCTCGGTGTTCCTGATCGGAACCTGGATGGCGGGTGCCGACTGGTTCCGTTCGTACTTCGCCTGGAAACAGGAGAATCCAGACGAGCGCATCCCGCTCCAGACGTTCATGGCACTAATCACGATGCTGATGTGGTATATCGCCTCCATCGGCATCACCATCGCCGTCGTCGGCTTCCTGCTGCCGTGGTCGCTCGGACTGTTTAACGACATTAACGCCCTGCTCACCCGAACGCTGTTCTGGTTCTGGGGCCACCCGGTTGTCTACTTCTGGCTGATGCCCGCCTACATGCTGTGGTACACCGTCCTGCCGACGATCTCGGGCGGTCGGCTGTTCAGCGACCCACTCGGACGGGTTGTGTTTATCCTCTTTTTGATGCTGTCGACGCCGGTCGGTATCCACCACCAGTACCTGGACCCCGGCATCTCTGAAGGGTTCAAAGCAATCGCGATGACGAACACGATGTTCCTGCTGTTGCCCAGCCTGCTGACCGCCTTTACGGTGGTCGCCAGTATGGAACACGGTGCGCGCCAGCGCGGTGGCACCGGCCTGTTCGGCTGGCTACGCGCGCTGCCGTGGCGAGACCCAGCCTTTACGGGAATGACACTCGCCGGCCTGATGTTCGCTGCGGGCGGCTTCAGCGGGATGGTCAACGCCGGACTCAACATCAACTACCTCGTCCACAACACGCTATGGGTGCCTGGTCACTTCCATCTCACCGTCGGGACTGCGGTCGCACTAACGTTTATGGCCGGCACCTACTGGCTGTGGCCCCAGCTCACCAACCGCGAACTGTACAGCCGACCGATCGCGCTCGCCCAGGTGATTCTGTGGTTCGTCGGCATGGCGCTGATGTCGAATGCGATGCACGTCGCCGGCCTCTTCGGGATGCCACGACGGACCGCCGAGCCGCAGTACGAGGGCTTTGATTTCACCGCCACCTTCGGCTCGATTGCGGAGTTCGACCTGCAGTTGGCGATCGGTGGGACGCTGTTGACGATCTCGACGCTCCTGTTCGTCGTCAACATCGCGCTCACCAGTGCCGGTCCGAAAGTAAGCGGCCTCGGCAAGCCGCTTTCGGAGCCGCTTTCGGGTCCTGAAGACTCACCCGAAATCCTCGACAACCTCAAACTCTGGATCGTCATCGCGCTCGTGTTGGTCGTGTTGGCCTACACGCTGCCGCTGGCGAGCATCATCGAGCGCGGCGGCGTCTTCGGACCGGGAGTCGATCCAGTGCCGATGGTCGTCGAACCGCTCGTTGCGTACGCAGAAGCCGCAGCTGGTGAGTCGGCAGTCGGTCGGCTCGCCACCGCGATCGGAGGTGTGCTTCCATGAAAGACACCTCACAGGCCGGCATCCTGCTCGGTAGCGCGGTGTTGTTCGTTATCATCTGGGAGATCCGGAGCGCGCTTGGGGTGATGGCCGGCATCGACACCCATCCGGTGATCTACGGGGCGGCGACGCTGATCTTCGTCATCCTGGTTGCCATCGGCCTGAACCTCGGATTGATCAGCTTTGGGGATTCCTCAGAAAAGACCTCCTAATGGCCACCCACCGCCGACTGTCGCCGCTGGAGTTCGCCATCGGCAGCGGTGTTCTCGTTATCACCGTGTTGGCAGCCGCCACGGCTAGCTATCTGTCGATTCAACAGCCAACGCTCATCGATGGCCGAGTGCTAGTGTATCCGGCAGTGTGGTCGACGGCCTCCGTTGCGACGGCCGTCTGGGTGAGTCGAACAGTACGGGTTCGGCCACAGCGGTGGCTCGGGGCTGCCGTCGGCGTCGGCTATACAGTCGCGTTACTCTGGTTGAGTGGCACACTGGGGGCCTCAGCAGGACTCCCAATGAGCCAACTGGAGTTGACGCTCCCTGGCTGGGGGCCGATTCTGCTGTACGACAACGGCCTGGTGAGCCTCTCGATTGTCCCCTTTAAACTGATTGCCTACCTAAGTTTGGGCTACATTGTCGCCGTGCTCGTGGCGGCGGCAGGCTCCGCACGGACGGCCGCACTCGGGCTGGGCTCCTGTGTGAGTTGTGCCGCGCCGCTGTTGCTCGCGGTCGCCGGGCTGTTCGGCGGCTCGCAGGCGACGACGATGGTCGCCTCGGCGGGCTATGATCTGGCGACGGTCGTGTTGCTCGCCACGTTCGGGCTGCTGGTTCGGGCTGCCCAAAAGACAGCCGCACCCTGTGAAATTTCGACCCCAAAGGGAGACGCACAGTGAACCGCCGCCGACTGCTCGCAGGGCTTGCTGGAGTTGGCGTCGTGGGAGCCGGCTGGGGGGTTTCGACGGGGCTGTTGCCGACCGTCCAGGAGGCCGAAGCCGACACGATCGACGAGCGCGTCGACACGATCGACGCGCCGGGCAGCGCGGCCGGCGAGCAGTCAATTCCGACCGACGGGCCGCTGGTCGTCGACTTTATGTCGGTGACGTGTTCGGTCTGTAGCGACTCNATGCCGGCGTTGGTCGAAAGCTACGAGCAGTATGGCAAGTCGGTCTCGTTTCTATCAGTCTCGACCGACCCGGTTGGCTTTTCGGTCGAGGAGTCCAGGCTGGTCGAGTGGTGGGCCGACCACGACGGCCAGTGGCCCCTCGGCGTTGATTCGCAGCTCTCGGTGACACAGGAACTGGAGGTGAGTGCGGTGCCGACGACCGTGCTGGTCGACGAGGACGGACGTCTAGTCGATCGACTGCGTGGCGAAAAAACGGCAACGGAGCTTGCGGCGATGATCGAAGCCGTCAAGGACACGTAGCGGTGAAAAAGCTCTTCTCGATGCTACGAAGACAGCAGTAGTGATTCGTAAGATGCACCGTCATGCTGTCTGCCGCAAACGGTAACTTCAGACAGCAACCCGTCTCAGGATTCGCGCCACTTGTGGCCGCACTCGACACAGGTGAACAGTCGAACCTCGTAGGAGCCGCCCGGCTTCGGCATCATCTCGGAGGAGGCCCGGTCACCATCGCAGCCGTCGGCCGGACAGGACTCCTGGACCGTCTCGGTGGCGTCCTGGGTCGCATCGGCGACGGCAGGTGCCCCGTCGCCCCGCTGTCCATCCTGGGTCGCCATCGCCGCTTCGGCTTCCGACTCTCGCGGCTCTTCGTGCTCACAGGAGCGACACACCCAGCTTTCGCCCTCCGTGTGCATCATCGAGCCACACGCATCACAGAATCGCATATAAAAGGCGAAGACGGGTGTCAGATATATTTGTTACCTTCCGATCCGTCATAGAGTGCAGCCAACTGCTCCTGCTAACTCTATACTGGCCGAATCAGACAGCTCCGATTCTCGGTGTTCGAGATGCTGCATACGCGCGTTCCACCGTACACAGCAGAAAACGCTCTGTACGATAACGGCAGAACTGCGGGTACAACATACAGAGAACCGATACAGCACAGTGGTGGTCAGTCGGTACGTAATCCACAGAATACCCTGTGCTAGCCGGAGTGTGCAGTGGCCAACCCAGTCAGTTGTCCGGCAGTTCGGGGTAGTGGCTCTTGAACAACGACCAAAAGGGAGCAAACAGGAGTGCGGCGACGATCAAGAAGATGAGAACGGAAGGGACCGCACTCGAACCGAGTATCGATAAGAGACCAACTGTGATCGTGACAGAGAGACCGACGTAGATGAAAAACAGAATCGAGATACCGAAAAATGTATCGAGAGCAGTTGTCGGAACTGGTTCAATCACGATGGAAGTATCGACTTGAGAAATTATATATGTTCCTCAACACCGGTTTCAAGGAATACTGTCGCAGGTAGTCGGTTCGGCCGCTGTATCGACGTATTCAACCAGTCGGCGGTTCCAGGCGTCGAGTGCCAGGGACGCGCCCGCTATCCTGGACAACGACCCTTGCCAGTAGGACACCGAACAGTTGTGATATCAGCGCAAAAATAGAGCCATCGCAACACGATGAACGGCAGTCTGGCCGCACAGAGCTAATCGGACGATTCAACACGCCAACCCCGCGGTCAGTTGTCGGCCGCGTCGTCGAGCAGTGAATCGACAGTCCGCATAAAGCGATCGACGAGTCGGTCGGGCAGCGACGGCGAGACCGCCTCCAGGAGCTCGGCTGTTCGCTCCGGGTGGGCGAGTCGGACAGTTGTCGGCCACTCCTCGGATTTGACGAGCACGTCCGCCTCGGTGAGATTCGAGACGTGCCAGGCGACCGTACTGCGTGCCAGATCGAGGTCCTCAGTGAGCGTCGCCGGCTGAATCGGTCCCTGGGCGTGGAGACGGACGATAATCTCTCTGGCCGTCTCACGGCGGAGATACGCGAGCGTGCGACGCTCCCACGGATCGAAGTCGAGATCGAAGTAGTGAGCACGGCCCCCAACGCGCTCGACGTCGAGTTCACCGTCGTCGACCAGCCGCTTGAGGTGGTACTGAACCTGTCCGGTGGCAAGATCGAGATCGCGCTTGATCTGATTAAAATGGACGCCCGGTGTCTCTTGGACGTGATGACAAACCCGAGATCTGGTTGTCGTCATAAGTGTGTACCAGAAGGTATCAGTCTCTCAGCTAAAAGCCAGACGGCGGTTCTCAGAAACTGGGACCGGTCGAACGCTATTTGTACCAAAAACGTATAAAAACCCAATCGCGTACGTGTAGGCAGTGCTACCTGCATCATCAGCTGCTGACTGGAGTGTAACGGGATCGCCACTCCTCTTGGCAGTCATCCTCATCGCAGGCGTCGGAACAGGCGTGCTGTTTGCGGTGAGTATCGTCGCCTACCACCGCCGGCGAAGCCGCCAGTTCTTCCTTATCAGCGTCGCAGTCGGCGCGCTGCTCTCGCGGGCGATTGTCGGTGCGGGAACCGTCCTGGGCTACGTCCCGATGTGGGCACACCACTTCGTCGAACACAGCCTGGACTTTTTTATCGCGGCCATTGTCCTCTATGCGGTGTACGCCCACGCCCCAGGCGCGCTGTCAGAGACCGACTGAGATGGGAGCCAGCTCCCCCACGGAGTGGTATTTAGCCGACCAGCCGAAAACAGTCCTACCGAACCTATGAGCTCGCCCGAAACGTTTCACTGTGAGTCCTGCGACCGGACAGTCGAGTACGACGAGGCCATCCGTCGGGAGACGATGGGTGATCTCGACCCTGATAAGTGGCAACTGTTCTGTTGTGATCGCTGTGGCAACCGACTGAAAACCGTGTTCGTCGGCAACGAGTGAGACAGCCAGCCGAAAGGCCCCAGCAGCTACCGCTGTCGACGCCCGAGTAGTCCAACTGCCAAGACCAACGAGCCGGCAAGCCAGCCCAGGAGGCCGAGCGCGCTCCAGCGAGCGGCCGCATACCCGTTTTCGACGCCTGAGGCAACGCCGACGACCGTCTCAAAGACGAGGCCCCGATACGCGCTGTTCGGAACCGTCGCCAGCGCGCCGAACAGCGAATCGGCGGTCAACCACTCCTCACTGAGCCCGAGAATGACGAGCGCGTCGCCGCCAGCGACGACGAGCACGACCCCACCGGCAGCCAGCGCGAGCGCGGTCCGAGTCGAGCGTGCGACCACCGAGACCAACACGACAAGCCCCAGCATCGTCAGCCCGTAGAGCACCGTCAACACGATGAACCGGCCGAACAGTACCGGAGAGTCGACGCCAGTGTGGGTCGCATAGATACCGGTGTCGGGACCCGCAGAGAGGGCGATCAAGACAGCCGTAATGACCAGCCCGCCGACCAGCATCGCAGAGAGCGCGATGGCTCGGCCGGCGTATATCGCCGCAACATACACCCAGGCGGGCACGTCGTAGCTTTCGAGTACCGCCAGCTCGCCGCGTTCGAGATCGGCAACAACGCTCCGGTAGCCGACGGCGATGGCGACAGCCGGCACAAGCAGTTCCAGCGGCAACAACAGGTCGACGACCGCGGGCAGATACCCTGATTCGCCGCCGCCACCGGTGGCCACAAGCGCGACGACGAGTGCCCAGACGCCAAGCGCGACCAGGAAGTACACCCGCGTGCGGACGACCGTCCGGAGTTCGCGGACGAACAACGCCCGAAACTGGGTGCCCGCGGAACTCATTGGTCCCCCCCGTGAACCACGGCGTCGTAGACGTCCCACAGAGACTCGGTCTCCGTTTCGGCCATCAACTCGCGTGGACTGCCGCGTGCGGCAATCGTCCCGTCGTGGACGACCAGCACCCGGTCCGCAAACCGCTCGACGAGACCCAGATCGTGCGAACTGACGACGATGGCCGTTCCCTCAGCCGCCCGGTCCGCCAGAATCTCGAACGCACGCGTCGACATGCTGGGGTCGAGCCCGCTTGCAGGTTCGTCGAAGACGACGACCGGCGGCTCGCCGACAAGCGACTGAGCGATGCCGAGCAGCCGGCGCATTCCACCAGATAGTGCCTCGACGGGCCGGTCTGCGGCCTCGGCAAGTCCCACGTGGTCGAGGGCAGTTTGAGTGTCGACAGCGCGGCCGAGCAGCGCGCCGTAGAACCCGAGGGTTTCGGCCGCCGTGAACTGTGGCCGAAACGACGGCTGCTGTGGCAGATAGCCAATCGGACGGTCGACCGCGGGGCCGGTGTACTCGACAGTCCCCTCGGTTGGGGTGAGTTGGCCCAACAGGATCCGCAGCAGCGTGGTTTTGCCCGTTCCGTTGGGGCCAATGACTGCCGTTACCGTGCCAGACGGAACGTCAACGTTGACTGACTCAAGAACAGACAGTTCGCCGTACTGATGTGCGATTTCGGCTGCGGTGAGCATTGATTCGCCGGCTAGTGCCGTCTCGGCTGGCTGGCGTGCGTCCGTGGGTGTCGTGGTCTCAGTCATGGTGTGGCTGTTGTGTTCGTCGCAGAGGGTGCGGCGTCGATGCCGTCGTCAACGACGCGTTCGGCGATTGCATAACGGTCGGGGTTTTGTGGAGTCGGCTGAGGGTACGGGTCGATGATGCTGCCGGATCGGAGTCCAGGAGTAGAGCCCTGGAGTGCCCGCAGCCCCTGATTGACGGGCGATTCGGCAACCGTGTAGTGGGCAGTTGAGCGATGGAGGTGGCCATCGACGGGGTCAGTCGGGAGGTATGGCCGCGGCGAGTCGGCGTCCGTTCCGTACGCACCCTGCCAGTAGTTGCCCTGGTTGCCGTCGGCCCACACTCGCAGTGGGCCCGCGCTGGCTGTTGCGTGATTGTCGTTCTCGACAAAGTCGTTGCTGTGAACGCTGCTGGTCGCCAACACCGAGCCGGTTCGCATCCCGTTGGTGTTGTTCCGAACGACGTTCTGTTCGTACAGCGATGACACCGCCGTCGTCGTAATGCCGACCCGGTTGTCGACCGCGATGTTGCGGGCGATATACGAATTGGAGCCGGCAGTCGAAATCCCGTTCGAACTGTTGGAAACCACGTTGTCGACGATNGCATTGCGGGCTGGCGAGGTCATGATCGTGATGCCNCTGAACTCGTGGTCGGCGAATCGGTTGTTCTCGATGAGCGTATCCGAGGTGTGCATCAGATGAATGCCGTAGCGGCCCTCACGGTACTCGTTGTTCCGGATGACGGTCTCGCCGGAGCGATGCAAATAGATGCCGTCGCGGCCGTCGCTGAACGTCGAGTTTTCGATGACTGCCGGCGAGCGCATCGACATCACGCCCATAAAGCCATCACGCCAGTCGTTGGCTCCCAGAACGGTGAGATTCGTCACCACCGCGCCAGGGCTATCTCGCAGCAGCACGCCGTTTGCCTCCGTATACGGTATCGTCACATCGGTTATGTAGACGCCAGAGGCGTCGACCGCCGCAATGCCGGCATCACCGTGGCCGTAGCCCAACTCGATGTTGGCGTCCCACTCGTCGTCGGTGACAGCGTCCGGGTCGCGGCTTTCGTTGCCGATTCCCTCGAC
>SL_4KL_010_BRINEDRAFT_10001233_pt1 | contig 14081 bp, 15 predicted proteins | sample SodLak_010_BRINE_2_FD_10664 | JGI IMG/M metagenome (IMG submission 10664)
GACACAGGTGTCGGTCACGAACGCAGTCGGTGGCGAAGCTGTCGATGTCGAGATTGCACCGCCGACAGCCGATCAGCCGTACACACTCTCTGCACTGACGCTCACACCAGCCGAAAACACGGACTTTGAGCTCCGTATCGAGTCGAGTTCAGAGGCACTCGAGGCGACACCTGATGGTGTGTTCGCCTTCGATAGTACCGAGTCGGTTGGATACATAAACGTCGTCTCGAGTCTCAACAACACGGATATTGATGTCGTGAAATTCCAGTTCACGCTGGACAATGAGACCATTGCTGACCTCGGTTCAAGCCCAGAAGACGTCTCACTCTCCCGGTTCAACGAGACCAACGGTGAGTGGTCAGTTCAGGAGACCACGATCGTCGACACTGACAGCAACGGTCTCGTGACCTTCGAGACGGTCGCAGATGGATTCTCCGACTGGACGGCAGCTGTCGACCGTCCCTCGATAGCGATTACGGAACTGACAATCGACCCGGAGACTGCGAATGTCGACGAACCGGTTGGCATCAGTACGCGACTCACAAACACCGGCGGTGCAGCTGGGACAGTCGATGTACAGCTGTTCGCCAACGAAAAACTGATCAATCAGACAGAGGAAACCGTTCCTCGTAATTTGACACGTACGCTGCAGTTCGTACATCGGTTCGAAGAGCCTGGCGAGTACCAGCTACGGGTTAATGACAGAGCCGCCGGTGAACTCACGATTACCGAGGATCAAGCGGATACAGTCGAGACGCCGACAGATGAAGAAACGGACGAACATTCAGATGATTCAGGTCCTGGTTTCGGGCTGGTAGTTCCGTTCCTCGCCCTCCTCGCTATCGGGTACACGCTGTCGCGATCGGAAGAACTTTCCCATCGTTGAGACGGACCAGGATTTATCCACAATCATCCCATGATCGCAAGCTAGCAAAACCATCAGAGACAACGAGAAGATAGCTGCGTACTTCATACCAACCCACGCTGTGAAAGCCGATCCAAGATTTCACAGACAGTGTATTGCCAGTCTCATCTGTGTGGTGTGGTTAGCAAGCTATAAAATAATCTTTCAGATGAGCTCTAATCGGTTTTTGTTTATTTTATGGATTTTATGAAACCCTAGATTTTTAACGGTGTTCGACAAACTATTGTTTGATGACTGCTGGTGAAGAAACTCTCAAAGAGACGAACACAGAAGCGCGATTCGAATTCAAAAAAGAAGAGAAATCCGCATTCAAGGCCGAAAAGGGTCTTACTGAAGAGACGATTCGCCTGATCTCCGAAGACAAAGGCGAGCCGGAGTGGATGCTGGAGCGACGCCTGCGCGCATTAGAGCAGTTCCACGAGATGCCAATGCCAGACGACTGGCCGGGTGCGCCCGACCTCTCTGAGGTCGATATCAATGAAATCGTTCCGTATATTCGCCCGGACATCGAGACCCGTGGCGGTGTCGACGACTGGAACGATCTTCCCGAGGAGATCCAGGACACGTTCGACAAGCTCGGCATTCCAGAGGCCGAGAAAAACGCCCTCTCGGGCGTTGGTGCCCAGTACGAGTCCGAGATTGTCTACCAGAACATGCAGGAGCGCTGGGAGGAGAAAGGCGTCATCTTCTGTGACATGGACAAAGCCGTCCGGGAACACCCCGAGATCGTCCGCGAGTACTTCATGACCAAAGCGGTGCCACCAAGCGACAACAAGTTCGCTGCCCTCCACGGCGCGATCTGGTCTGGCGGTTCGTTCGTCTACGTCCCCGAGGATACCACCGTCGAGATGCCTGTCCAGGCGTATTTCCGGATGAACACGGATGGAATGGGCCAGTTCGAGCACACCCTCATCATCGCCGAGGAGAACTCCGAAGTCCACTACATCGAAGGCTGCTCCGCACCGAAATACTCGGAGTTCAACCTTCATTCGGGTGGTGTCGAAGTCTTCGTCAAAGAGAACGCTCACGTCCAGTACTCCACAGTCCAAAACTGGTCGAAAAACACCTACAACCTCAACACCAAACGCGCAATCGCGGAAACAGACGCGACGATGGAGTGGGTCTCCGGGTCAATGGGCTCGAAAGCGACGATGCTCTACCCGTCGACGGTCCTCAAAGGCCCCGGCGCGACCGACAACCACATCACTATCGCGTTTGCTGGTGAGGGCCAGAACATCGACACCGGCGCGAAAGTCTACCACAACGCGCCAAACACCAAGTCGACGATTGAGTCGAAATCGATCTCCAAAGACGGCGGCCGCACCAACTACCGTGGCCTCGTCCACATCGCCGACGGGGCGGAAAACTCCTCGACAGCTGTCGAGTGTGATGCACTGATGTTCGACAACAACTCCACGTCGGATACGATGCCGTACATGGAGATCCAGGAGAGCAAAGTCGACGTCGCGCACGAGGCGACCGTCGGGAAGATCGGCGACGAAGATGTGTTCTACCTCCAATCACGAGGGCTCGACGACGACGACGCCAAACAGATGATCGTCGCCGGCTTCATCGAACCGATCACCGAAGAGCTCCCAATCGAATATGCGGTGGAACTCAACCGCCTCATCGAACTCGAAATGGAGGGGTCACTCGGGTAGTAACTAATTGATAACTGAATTATTCCCGAAATACAACAGCAAAAGTTGATATGGACCCTAATAATATTTTGACAATCAAGAGCAGTACATTTGGTGGGAGATCTGTTGCTCAATTACGACTTTGTGTCGATGTACTATGTATAATCTCGCCATGGCTTTCGACGTTACTGTCTGTACCAGTAGGCAACCCTGTGGGTTCCAGAGCGGTGCGTAGGGATCGACTGCGAGTTGTGAGCAGTTCTCTGGAAACGATCGGTGAGACGTTGAAAGATCAGAGAGGCGAGTCCTGATGATACTCAGATTACAGTGTTATGAGTGTGGAGCTGAATACGAGTATATCGGTGAATCCCCACATTCAGGTCAATGCCAAGCATGCGGCTCCTCATGTGTTCCACCCGCTGGGAATCTCCACGTTATCAACAGCGCCCACTGGGAGAGTCCAAATGGACTCTCAAAAGTGTGGGTGTACGCTGTTGACAGTCAGGTTCGTCCGTTTGAGTTTCAGGTTGCCGCACGGGGGAGTCACGGAAAGCTAGTTGCACTGAGTATCGACGGTATCACGGTCGAACCAGAGGTTGATGAGACGCTCAGATCGCTTCCTCCTGCGGTTATGGACGAGCTAACTGAGTCCGGAATCGAACACGTCGATACAGAACGACTCAAACACCCCAAATGAGGGTAGTAACTCATACGGACCGTTGTAAATTTTCACCGGTAGTCGCCATACCGGGGTGGCGACAGACCGAACTGTCTTACAACGGTCCGTATCACACTGCCAACTGCAACAGGTTGGATGAGCAAACGGTAGCAAAGTATTCGATCAAAACTGTCGATCACCGACGCTGATAGTGGTATGCCTGAATGTAAAACCTGTGGAGAACACGTCTCGAATCGATTTGCACGAGTGTTTGGTGACAAGTCAGATGTGGTGTATGCTTGTCCAGCCTGTTCAGCTAATGCTGGTATTGGTGAAGTGACAAGAGAACGGAATCGCGACTAGTGATCGTTATACTGGTTATTCCGACTATTTTCGCGACTTGCGAGACCTATCCCGTCTCCGATACACTGTATCTGGGAGTGGATGAGAAGCGAGGTATAGTGATCAATCACGTTGATTCGCGGCTGGGTCCATTTCAGGCGACAGCTCCGGAATCTCGGATATCGGTGTAAAGATGAAGTGGCCGCAACGATCAAGAACGTAAAAAACATCGCGATTTACATCTTCCAGTACACGCTGGTTCGTGTCGATGGCGATATCAACAAGATCTTCGAGTGACTCGACTCTGACTCCCGGCCCGGCGAGAGCGTGTTCGGGGACCCGCGCAACACTGATCCAGTCATCGAAGGTTTTCCGCTGTTCGTGTATCTCAAGCGCGTGCAGCTCGTCGCTTCTGAGTCTGAGGCGATTTCGGAATTTGGCAGTGCTGAGTGCGAAAAGACTGATTGTGGAGACAAAACCCATCGCCATCGGGCCGTACGAACGGAAGGGGCCGGCTGGTACCTCGGTAGTCACGGTTGTCGTCTCGTTGTGCACAGCACGAGTTCCATCACTCGCGTCGAGGCGGTAGCTTCCCATCTCGGGAATGACTTGCAATGTGTCCGTGTGTGCGTTGGCGACCTGTTCATCGCTGATTGTTCCGGTCACACGTGTCTCGTAGGTCACCAGAATCTCGGTCGTCCCGATAGCAGTGCCGATATCCGATTCGATAGCCGACACAGTTTCATCAAGCGTCGTCACGTTCAGCGTCACCTCCATCGTGGCTGTTTCACCCGGCTGTAGCGATGAAGTGGTCTCGCTGGCAAGCGGTTCGCTGTACTCCCAGAAGATGCTCCCGTCGCTGTCGACGGCTCGCATGTGGAGTGTCGCTGTCGACTCGACAGCAAGTTCACCGGTCCGTTCGGTCCCGTAGCTGTATTCGCTAATTCCCGTAAAGGAGGGGGAAAGGCGCGTAAAGTAGGCCGGCTGATTACTGACTATCTGGCCCGTCTCGAACACCGATGTCGGACGGATAATTTCAGCATGATGGCCGAGTGATGTCTCTTCTGTCCATCCAGTCTCGACCTGTTCTTCGGTTGCGGTTGCTGGAGTGGTGGCCTGATAGGCAAGTGTTCCGCCGAGTATAGCGGCGACCAACAGTGCGACCACCACAATGACGAATTTCTGGTCCAGAAACCGTCGCAGTCTGTACGTTTGAATACTCCGTTCTGTTTGATTTTTCGACATAGCTAATGTACCAGTTGGTGTGCGTTCGTGTCAACAGTCACCTGTGTCCAGACCTCGTTCGCTTTCGCTCCCGGAGACGTACCGTTCTGGGAACGCGAACAGCCATCCACACGGCGACGAGTATACTCGCCAGCAAGACGTTGATGGCGAGATACGGTAGCCAGGGATGTGTTCGATACAGTGGCTCGATTACCGAGAGTGGAAGCACCGTCAGATACCGGTATTCGGTCATCGTCCGCGTGTAGTAGCCAATCTCCTCCGGTGCTTCCATGGTCACTGTTACGGTTGCTTCCTCGGCTCTGGACAGTCTGACCGCTTCCGGTTGGATCGATATCCCGCCGCTCCGTGGTTCGAAATAGGAGACGGTTGGAACGAACCCGTTGTTGCGAACCGCTTTGTCATATGAGTCACTGCCACCGGCGGGGATGATGGTCGGGTTTGCGGAGTCGCCCTCGGAACTGACGATTCCAATTGTCTCGGTGCCTGCCGGGGCGAGCATACCGACCGTCGCGCCGAGACAGACTAACGCGATCCCTCCAGCAAACAGATACTGGGTGTCGACCACACCGGTCTGTCCCGAAAAGCGCGATCGCGTGTCGCTTCGGCTCCGGTCTCGTCGTTCACTCCCGCGGAACGATGCCGCAAATGCAATTAGGCCAACGATCAGCAGGGCGAGTGCGGCTCGCTGGGAACCGATCTGTTCCGTCCCGAGCCTTTGTGTGAGGGTTTGATCGACAGAACCAATTGCGGCACTGATCGCTCCTGCTGCCGTTCCTATGTGGGGAATACGAACCACGTCTCCGCCCGCTGTCAGCGCGACGGCTTTCACCTGTCCCTCCGTGACCAGTGGTTCCCCTCCGCTCTGGTCCGTGACGGGGTTGGCATCCCCCTGCGTAACGTACCCCTCTGTGCGGTCTGCAACGATTCGATGGGTCGTTATCTCGCCGCCGTGCAGTGACTCGGATTGAAACACGACGACATCTCCGACCGCCGGTGGACCGGTAAGCACTGTCGGAACCGAGACGAAGCCGTCGCCTTTGTTTAGCGTCGGCTCCATACTTCCGGATTCGACGTAGCCAATAAGGACTGGATAGCCCACCAGATGACTCATACCGACCGCTCCGAGCAGTAGAATCAAAATGGCGAGGAATCCATATGTTGCGAGACGTTTGGGAGTCATTTCGTTACGAGGATGCGAAGTTCACTGTCCGTGTGTGGCCAATGTGTTGACGGCGGATCCAGGCAAACGGGAGGAGTCCAAGACGACACGGAGGAGTTCTCTGCCCTCGGTCACTACTCTGCTTGCCAAGGTATTTGATATGTAGATGCTATCTAACCTGGTATGCGTGTCATACCTTCAGATTACAGAGGCTGCTGGTAACTTGCAAAGTAGTAGCAAGATCGTATCTATTATCGCATCCAACGAACGTATCGTATGAGCTCTGAACGACAGACAAAGCCCCTCTTTCCTAGACTGAGACAGCCAGAATATACCGGCAAGAACAGATGTTCGGTGTGTACACTCCTCAACAGCATCATCGCAGCGATTCTTGTCATTGCCGTCGCAGTCTTCTCGACTGTTGGCGCGGCAGTCGTTTTGCTCGTCGCTGTTGTATCGATCGTTTTCCGGGGGTATCTGATACCTGGAACGCCGACGCTCGTCCAGTACCTTCCAGACGCAGTTCACGACGCGATTGGCGCGTCACATCCCGTTGATGCCTCGCCAGACGTACGACACGATCACCAAGATACCACGCTCGAAACACTGCTGCTCGATGCGAACGTCATTGAGGAAGTTTCCCCCGAGTCTGACCTCCGCTTTACTGGTAGCTACGAACAGGTCTTTCAGGACCGGCTAAACGAACTCGACAGTGTGAGAGCACGACGAGCACAACTCGCGAACGTGCTTGCTGTCGAGTCGGATCGTATCGCGTTCGACGGAGACCAGGACCAGTGGTATGTGACTGTTGATGACGAACAGGCGGGCAGCTGGTCCTCCGAGGCGGCGTTTCTCGCTGATCTGGTGAACAGAGAACTGCTCGCCTCGTTCGTTCCCGACTGGCACGATCTACCGAATGGTGATCGGACCCGACTGATCGCTGTCCTCCGCGCTTTCGTCGAGACGTGTCCGACGTGTGGGGGTGACGTCGTCCCCAACGAATCTGTCACGCAGTCCTGTTGCCGTGGTGAATTCGTATCTGTCAAAACGGCGTGTACCGACTGCAGCAAAACGCTATTCGAAGGAACAGAACGCTGATAGGGTTCGTTTTTCAATTTTTCTGTTCGAAGAACAGAAATCAAACGCTTCCTGCGAGAAGAGGATGTCAGAGCTGGGCTTCGTCGTTGCGGTTCACCAAGCTCTGAAACTTAGCGGTTCTCTTCGACTTCGGTGAATCCGCCGCCCGTCATGCTCTGGATACCGAACGAAGCGGGACTCATCGTTTCGGGCTCGGCGACAAACACTGCGTCGGTTCCTTCGGGCGTCTCGATATTGTTCACGAGTGTCACATCCCCGCTGAGAGCACCGGGAGCGAAACCGGTGGTCACGTCTGCACCGGTCCCCGCGCTGCCGATTGTCACACTCGCCTTGCCGTCGTCGTCGAAATCGAGCGGAACGGTCGGTCCGAAGAGCCGATCGCTCGGAGCCTCACCAAACACGCCGTAGAACGCGGTTACGCCGTATTCGGTGGACTCTTCTCCGGCGAGGGCACTCGATTCGACGTGGAGTTCGAACGGGTCCGTGAGTTCGATCTCCTCCAGTGCGTTGAACTGGTTTTGGTTTGGATCCTCGCCGAACTCTCTGACCGGGATCTCGAAGGGGTTGGATGGATCACCGAGTTCAGGTGGCTCTTCGGAACCGATGCTGGTGTCGACATCCGCGATGAGTCTGATCTCGTCACCGAAGAGGGTCCCGTCGTTCGCGTTGACACCTTTCGTCATCGTTCGAACGCCCAACTCGATACACTCACCGACGGCTATGTCGACTGCATTAGCCTCACCCATCACCGACGATGTACCGTCATCGCCGACGCCCGCAGCCTCGCCTGTGTAGAACTGGAGGCGCGGCTCGTCATCATAGGGGGCCGGCCCCGTGGCGTCGATACCGCTCGGGAAATCGTCGTCAGTTGGCTCCTCGATGTAGAACCCGACGGCTTCCTTGCCCTGATTACAGATTCGGACCATGTTGTCGAACCAGGTAAACGAGTCGGAGTTGACTCCGAATCCGCCATTGCCACTGTCACCGACATCGATTGCGATGTGGCCCTTCTCGTCCAGGCTGACGTAATTCAAGCTGTTGAGCGACTCTTCGATCACGCTCATCCCGAGATACGCGTCGGGGTCTTCGGCGACCGCGATCGTCACGTCGCGTTGTGATTCCACTCGGGAGAACGCTCCGCTACCCAGCAACGCGCTCCCGCCGATAGCTGTACCACTCACTCCTACTAGGAATTTTCTTCTATTCATGGTTGTATTATGTCGATAAAAGTAACCGAAAGTTCGACTACGAGTCGAACTTCTCGCAGGCGATCCAGCCGTTGGCTTCCGCTTGCTGGCTCATGTCCGGGAACTGTCCGGCTGGGATATCCTCGTCCGGTTCGCCATCTGGAATGTTCGTCGCTTCAGCCACGAGCAGGTCGTCGTCGATGTCCTGTGGCGAGCCAGATGGCACAAGTGCGGTCGAGCCGACCTGTTCGAACCAGTCTTCGAGGTCGTCGTAGTCGTTTGCGTCCTTGTACTCGCCCCAGGTCTGTGCTCCGGCAGGTTCACCGTTCGCACAGTCCCAGAAGACAAGCGCAGTCGTTGGGACGCTGGCGTCTGCGACAGGCGTCGCACTGCTATTCGCACCGACCGAAAGCCCACTGCGCCAGTCGCCTGGTTCGTTTGCCACTGCAAGGTCGTAGGTGGCCGGTGCACCATTCATGTTGGTCACGCGGAACCGAGTTCCCTGGCGACGGAAGTTGCCTCCCTCGTCGACGTAGGTCGTGCACTCGTATGCGACCGAGAGTTCGGGGCACGTCTCGGGAACGCAGTCGCCGTCCACGTCGGCGATGATTCGGATCTCGTTGTCCAGAGCGTCGAGGAGTTCGTCGCCCTCCACGAGGCCGTGGCTCCGCGTGAGGACGCCGATACAGACACACTCACCTACCGCGAGCGGGAACGCGTTCTCCACCCCGACGACGGAGATGTCGGACTGGTCGCCGAGGTAGAACTCGACGCGGCGTTCGCCGGTGTCGCCGCCGACTCCTTCGGGTACTATCGGCCACGCGTCGTTGTCCTCGATGTGGACACAGACCGTTTCTTTGCCCTGATTGCAGATCTGGAAGACGTTGTCGAACTGCGACCGGGAGTTCGAGTTGATCCCCGACCCGAGCGGCGTGTCGCCGATCGTTTCGTTGTCTGGGTTCATCAACACCTGAAGGTGGCCCTTCTCATCGAGACTGGTGTAACTGCCGTTCGGTGTATTACACTTGTCCAGCCCGAGGTACGCGTCGGGGTCCTCGGCGACTGCGATGGTCACCGCTCGTTGTGACTCCACGCGCGAGAACGCCCCGCTGCCGAGCAACGCGCTCCCGCCGATTGCCGCCGAGCCAGTCCCGATGAGGAACTGTCTTCTATCCATAGTAGATTCCTCCTTTGTTCATGATGGAGTCCTCTATTGCCCGTCCACTGTCTCACTCGGGCCGTTCTCAACTTCTCGGCCCTCAACCGCGCCCGCGTCGGGCGAGTCGGCGGTGATGACGATCTCGTCGTCGATCAGGACATCATTGTCGATTGCGCTGACACCCTTGGTCACGGTTCGAAGACCGATGTTTTCACACTCGCCGACTTCGAGCGGGACCTCCTGGCCTTCCTCGACCATCACGCGCTCGCCGTCTTCCACGTAGTAGAACGTGAGAATCTGTTCGTCGTATTCCGGGTCGGGAGCTTCCCAGCTCCCGTCCTCGAACCCGCCCTCGGGGAGCGCGTACGAGATGTTCGCGTCATCCTTCCCCTGGTTGCAGAGTTGGAACAGATCGTCGAAGTAGGTGAACGAGTTGGAGTTGACACCCTCGCCGCCGTTGGGGTTCTCGCCAACGTCGATTTCGAGGTGGCCGTTGTCGTCGAGGTCGACGTAGTTCGTGCTGTTGAGCGACTCTTCGATGACGCTCATGCCCAGGTACGCGTCCGGGTCCGCTGCCACGGCGATCGTGACGTTACGCTGTGATTCCACGCGCGAGAACGCGCCGCTGCCGAGTAGTGCGCTGCCGCCGATTGCTGTTCCGCCAACACCGATCAGGAAGTTTCTTCGTTTCATTGTTTTTCTCCGTGGCCGCACGACCCACGGGGGTTCACTGCGGCACAACTATCTCCACGCTTTGGGGGGTCTTTGGTATGCAACGGCACCATATCGACGAGGCTCGGCCTCTTTTTCGCCGCAAATCTGTAGGCCGATCCTCGTAATGGCCCGTCAGACAACAGGGACAGTCTGCCACCCGCGCAGGCTCGACCTGAGCCACCGATTCGAGTTCTCGTCGAAACACAGCAGTATTCTCGCTTTGGCCTTCCCCTGTGGCTGTATCACCTCCATACCCCGGCGGTTGCGGACCGGCAGTTTGGGATAGTGGTCTGCTATCCCTGGCATCGCCTGGAGGTAGCTGGTTCGTAGCAAAGCCCTCATCTGCTCTACAGGCTCGCAAGCAACAGCACCTGGCCGCTGTATGGTTATCATGGCACCAACAGAAACACTTCTGGAAGACGTCACAGTCTCGGATGAGGGACAGATCGCAGAGCGTACAGGGACGACACTCTCGGTTGGGGGTCGTTCGCACGACCGACTGTTCGAGATGTTGAGCAACGACCGTCGGCGGTGTGTCGTGTACTATCTACAGCAGGCAGACGGCGACGTGGCGGTGAGCGATCTCGTCGATTACGTCACTGCATGGCAGTACGAGCAGCCACTCGACAACCTCGACTCGCGTGTGCGGGCCCGTGTGTATGCCTCGTTACATCAGGTACATCTCCCGAGACTCGATCGCGCAGAACTGCTTGACTACGATACGGAACAGAACACAGTCAGCGCTTCCCCACGTGCGCGCGATGCACAGTTCTATCTGGAGTATGATCCGAGCACTGACATTCGCTGGAGCACGATGTTCGGTGGTCTTCTGGCTGTCGGAGTCGGGCTGGCTGTGGCCGGTGCCCTCTCGATGTTTCCGTTCGCGTGGCTCGGTACTGCACCACTCGTCTGGCTGGTGCTTTCGATGTTCGGGCTGGCATCGGTCGGGATGGCGATCCATGAGCGACGGAACAAGCGTGCTGTCGCTGAACTGTTCGAGGTGGAGCGATGAACCGTCGGTCGTTCCTCGCCGGAGTCGGCGCGATGACCGTGGGTGGCAGCGCACTGCTTGCAAGCGGTGCCTACAGCCGAGCCGAGTCCCAACGAGCCGTCACGATCGAAACGGTCGGTGACGACGACGCCTACCTACGACTCATCTACGCCGACGCCGATGTCGACTGCGAGGGTCAGGTCACCCTGGTCGAACTGACAAACCAGTTCAAGGACGTCATCACTGACGTGACAGTGACCTACGCAAGCTCGAACGACGATGTTACTGTGGGATCGGTCACAGAACCGCAAACTCTGAGAGTCGGCGAGAGTGCTGAGGTCCTGCTGCGGGCAGTTGACTGCACATCTCCCGAACCGGTGACCACGACCGTGACCTTTGACATTCAGATTGAGGGTCCGGACCTGGACGCCACCGTCAAGGGGCGGTCGATAGAGATTACCTGCTCGTGTCTCCAACAGTTCGATGCGACCGGCATCAGCTTCGTTGCCTTCTGTGCTGGCGGCGAGCCAGTCACTGTCACCGACATTACGGTCACACACGTCAAAGACGAAACAGAGCCGACCGGGATCGCATGGACCAGCGAACAACCCGTCGAAGAAGTCGTGGTGAAAGGTGGCCAGGAGTGGTACAGCTACCACTACCCTGGCGGTGCAACGAGTGGATCCGAGGTCCTCATGGACGCTGGGACAGCCACGTCGACCAATACCGAGGGCCGTTGTCCACAATCCCCATGTGTCGACGTTGCTGGCACCAAAATCGACGAAGCGGACGACATCTTCGACGTGACGACACAGGAAGTCACGAAGGAGAACTGTTGATACCGGTTCGGGAAGGTTTCGACCACGGGGTCAATCACGTAGCTTTACAACCAGTAAAGGGTCATGACAACTGAAATAGTCCCACAGATAATCGAAGTAATTGCGAAGGCAGACGGTGTCGATCCCTCCGAACTGACAGTACCACTCGAAGAGAGTATCGATCTCGATGCGCTCGAAGCGCTCGCCCATCATCAGACAGGTGTGTGGTGGCTGTCGTTTATTATCCCGAGTTACATCGTTACCGTGACCAGTGATGGGACGATTACTGTAGAANCGATTTCAGAAAGCTCGGAGTGAAACTGTTTGGGACCCGCTGTCGAGTGGATCGGAATCTCATACTGGTGGCTATAAAAACTGAAGAATTTCGACCCTACCGGGGGTCGAATATCTGTGCGAATTTATAGCCACCAGTATCAGTTTGTTCGAATACGTAGATCGTAGGCGAGAACTGTGAGTAACAAAACAGCCAGCGCTGACCAGACTTCGAGTGGAATCGGAGCAGTGAGCCAGGACGCGAGAAGCCCGCCAACCGTGATCGCTAGTGTCATACCGATAAGGATGAGTTGCCGAGTTGTCGTCTTTCCACTCCCCCGTTTGGCTAAAGTGAAGTATGAAGATACTGGCGAGTCCTCTACCAGAGCAACTGTGCCACGATTTTTGTCGTATTCTATCACACCTTGTTTATCCATCGCCGGCAAGTGGTTCTGGTGGAGACCAATGTAGACACGCTTGCGCTGTTTTGCTGTAACCTGCTCTGGCGGGACATCATTCTCTCTCCCTGCTATATGTCTCGATAACTCGTACACTGTCGATTCGTGCCTTTCAGAGAGTAGTTCCAGGACAGCACGCCGCCGAGAGTTGCTCAGGAGANTGAATACATCGTCGAGATGGCGTTGGTATCCGTGATCTTTCGTTTTGCTGTCGGGTTCGGAGACAGTGATGTCGTATCGCAGATTCTCAGACTGTTTTACTGTTACTTCTCGGCGACTGGCATCGCTTTGTACTTTCATACTCTTATCGAGATATCACTTCCATATAAGTACTAATGTAATTATAATATAACTTATTCTAGTATTTAAATAAATATATTAATGGCAGTATGAACAAGGTGACGGATTGCAGGCGAACTGCCCCTGCTTATTCGCCGCCTTCGGCAGTTCCCGAAGAACGGAGAGTCAAGATTGAACAGCTAAATGATATAATAATGACGTTCGACCGTATGGAAAATCCGCTATCTGGACGGTACCAGTATCATACCTATATCGGTACCACATCTACAGTAAGTGTACATGCTACCAACAACCCCAGCCTTTGCACTCCCGGCCGGACCCGAACTACTGATCATCCTCGCAATCGTCGTCCTCCTGTTCGGCGCAAACAAACTCCCCGATCTGGCTCGCTCTAGTGGACAGGCAATGGGCGAGTTCAAACGGGGACAAAAGGAGCTAGAAACCGAACTCGCGGCCGGGACCGAAGAGAGCGAGGACAGCACGGACGTTGAACTTGACACGGAGAGCGAGTCAGCTACCAACGGCTAAAGCCGGTGGGCTTCCGCGCTGTTACCGCTGTGACAAGATTTGTGATTTACTTACGGCCGGCAGTATCATCCTGTTTGTCGAGACAGTGTTCGATGGCAAGCGGGTCGTCCGTTTTCCGTGGATTGTCCGGTGCACTCGGCACGATTCCCAGTGACAGCAGGAAGTCGTGTCAGTTCATGGCGTCGTAGCTGCTGTCTCCGTAGGCGCGACATTCAAGAATTCCTCGATCAAAACTACGTCTTGCAGAGTTTTGCTGCTGCTGGACACAGCTTCCAAATCCTGTGGCCTCCCTTAGGAAGTGTTCTATGTCGCACTCTTATATAGTTATATTGTATAGCTATATCGTATAGTTATAAAATTTAGCTTTACTATAGATTTCACTAATTTCAGCGTAACGGCAACACAGGAGAGGGACAACCAGGGCCAATCATCAGTCCATCATACTCCACCGAACAATTTGTGAGTTGGGTCCAAGACACCGATAGTGACACTCGACATCGCCGTCTGGCATCAGGGCGATCTCCGCCTTTCAGACAACGCGGCGCTTGCTGCCGCCGCAGCGGATGGTCGTGTCTATCCGGAATTT
>SL_4KL_010_BRINEDRAFT_10001234_pt1 | contig 14076 bp, 9 predicted proteins | sample SodLak_010_BRINE_2_FD_10664 | JGI IMG/M metagenome (IMG submission 10664)
CATCGATTCGTCGACGGCCGACTGTCCATCGACGACGACGCCGTCGGTCGGGATCCGCTCACCCGGTCGAACTTTCAGACGATCGCCGACCCGAACCTCGGACAGCGGTACCGTCGTCTCCTCGCCGTCTCGAACGAGGGTCGCCTCGTCGGCTTCCATCCTGAGCAGCGAGCGAAGCGCGTCGGAAGCGCGTGCTTTCGAGCGCGCTTCGAGCCAGTTCCCGAGCGTAATGAACCAGAGGATGAACGCGACGGCCTCGAAGTAGAGGTCGCCGGTGATGAGTCCGAACACGACCGCCGTGCTGAACAGGTACCCAGCGCTCGTCCCGATGGCGACGAGCGTGTCCATGTTCGCCGTCCGGTTTCGGGCCGCGTTGAACGCGCCTTTGATGAACTCCCACCCGAGCGTCGCCATCAACACGGTGGCGAAGGCCAGTTCGATCAGCCCGAACTCGATGCCGAACAGTGCCATCGGCATCGGCAGCGGCGTGAACATCGCCGCCATCATGTAGATAAACGGGGCGGTGAGAACGGCCCCGCCGAGTACGAGGCGGCGCTGTTTTCGGAGCTCGCGCTCTGCGACCGTCTCGCCGTCAGCATCGGTCGAGGCGTCGGCGTCGCGAACCGGTTCGTAGCCCGCGGCTTCGACGGCATCGTACACCGATTCTCGCGAGAACGCTTCGGGATTGTACTCGACTGTCGCCTCGTCCGTCGCGTAGTTCACTGACGCGGTGATGACACCGGGGAGGCCCCGGAGTGCGCTCGCCACCGTCTCCGAGCAGGTCGAACAGTGCATTCCACCGACTTCGATAGTCGTCGTTGCTCGTTGCGGCTCGTATCCTGCGTTCTCTACGGCGTCGTACAGCGCTTCGAGCGTCACACGCTCGGGATCGTACTCCACGGTTCCTTCGTCCGTCGCGTAGTTCACCGACACGTCCTCGACGCCGTCGAGCGTTTTCAGTGAGTCCGCGACTGTCTCCGAGCAGGTCGAACAGTGCATCCCACCGATGGGGAGACGGACTCGTTGAGTCATACCTACCCTACGGGGGTACGGTTGAAGCCGTTTGCCCTTACTAATATGCTATCTTCTGTGGATTATACCTTCGAAACAATTCTCGAATACGAATTTGCCTTTGGAAACGTAATGGAAACAAGCAAAACACTGGCGTACGTAGCCAAGCGTATGACCGTTACCCTAACCGTAGATGGGATGGCGTGCGACGGCTGTGAGGCGAACGTCGAAACCGCGCTTGCCGACGTTTCAGGCGTCACGAGCGTTTCGGCAGATCACGAAGCCGCGACCGTCGCCGTCGAAGGCGACGTCGACGTCGACGCGCTCGTGGCCGCCGTCACCGAGGCGGGGTACGAGGCCCACTCGAAATAAGTACGTCTTCGACCCTCTCCCGCGCGAACCGCGGCGAAGACCCGAGTATCGCTTTCGATAGCTTCGGACGTTACGCTCCCGCTTCCAGGTCGTCGTACCGTTCTCGAAACCGCGTGAGACAAGAGCCACAGCAGAACTCGTAGCTCCGGTCGCCGATCTCGGCCGAAACGCCCTCGCTCGTGACGGTGTTACCGCACTCGGCGCACGTCAGGCCGAGCGTCGCATCCCCCAGTTCAGGGTGCCACTCGGCGGTGACGAGTGGCGACACGTCCACGTCATCGACGGCTCCGGTCTCGAACACGCCGGCGAAATGGTGGTCGATGTCACCGCTCGGAAGCGTTGCAACGACGAAAACGGTTCCATCGGCGGTCACGAAGACGTGTTCGACGCAGTCGATAGCTGACGCCGCCTCTCGAACCGCTGTCGTGTTCCCTGGCGTGCTTTCGAACGTCACTGCCAACCGTACGCCGTCTTGCAGTCGAGAGCGGTCGATTTCCGCGGTGAACCGACGAATGATACCGAGTTCACGGAGCCGGTCGATACGGTCTGAGACTGCCGGCGGCGAAAGCCCAACGTGTTCGGCGAGTTCGCTGTACGGCCGTCGTGCGTCGTCGAGGAGGAGCCGAAGAAGCTCGCGGTCGGTGTCATCGAGGTCTCGCATGCCACCCCATTGCGAACCGGTACACAAACCGCTGCCGGCTCAGATGACGGTTCGTGCGCCGCTTGGGCGAAGTTCTCCTCATTTAAATCTACTCAAATCTAACATGTTGTTCAAAATAGTTCCCTCCGACTGCAGCGGTTTGTAACAACTCTGTAAATGGGTAAACAACCTGATTTATAGTAAACATTATAACCGTGCACTTGTTTGTCACGGGGTGTGATGGCACGAGCCAGGACAACACGTCGACGAACCTTTTTGAAAACAGCCGGCGCGGGAGCCGCGCTCGCGACGCTGGCGGGCTGTATCGGTGGCAACGGAGACGATTCGCTCAGATACATTAGCCGTGGCGGAACGACGCAGGATGCCGAGCGGGAGCTCATGGAACAGTGGACGGAAGATTCGGGGATTTCTGTCGAACACCAGGAAGTCGCTGATGACACGGAGATGATGAACGTAATCGCCGAGAATCCTGGTGAAATCGATTTCACGAACCCGGCCCCCTGGGGTTTCACCCTGAACGAAGTCGAGTTCGACGGCGAGCTTCTCGCTGACATAGATCTCGGTGAGGTGCCGAGCTACGAGGACGTAATCTCCGACGCGTGGCTCGATCCACCGTTTACACACGACGGACTCGGGGGAAAAGGTACCATGTACTACATTTCGACGCAGGGACTCGCCTACAACACCGAAGAGGTGGATGAAATAACGTCCTGGCAGGACATCAAAGAATCAGACCTCGACGACCAGGTCACGCTGTTCGAAAGCGGCCCGGCGCGATTCGGCAACTCCGCGGCGACACTCGGTTACGACCCTGGGGAAGCCGCCGCAGATGATGCCATGTACGAAGAAGTAATCGAGGAGATACGAGACCAAGACGTAAACGTGTTCAACTACTGGACGACCGGCGATGAGTTCATGCGACTGCTCCGTGAGGAGCGAGCATACGTCGCCGAGGCGTGGGGCGGTCGCGTACAAGTTCTGCAGGATGACGGACATCCGGTCGAATACACCATCCCCGAAGAGGGATCGGTTACGTGGTCGAACGCCTTTGCGATTACTGAGGAGAGCGAGAACAAAGAGGCGGTGTACGATTTCCTCGAATGGTTCTACAGCGATATCGAAAATATAATTCAGGTGAACACGTCTCACAACTACCCGACTCCGGTCGAAGACCCACCGGAAGAAATCACTGCCCTCGCCGACTACGTGGAACATCCCGACGACCTCGCATGGATCGATTGGCAAGCGATCCTCCCACGTTTTGAAGATCTCGAGCAGGAACTCGCAGAGATTATGGCTTCCTAACAACACCAGTATATGCTTGAAATAAATGGGTTGACGAAGTATTACGGCGATCTGCTCGCCGTCGATAATCTGTCGTTCAGGATAGACCAGGGGGAGTTCGCAACCGTCCTTGGACCGAGTGGCTGTGGAAAAAGTACCACGTTACACGCCATCGCGGGTTTAATCGCTCCGACCGAAGGATCGATCGAACTCCGCGGAGTGGATGTGACTGAAACACCACCCAACGAACGCAACATTGGACTCGTGTTCCAACACTCGGCGCTGTTCCCGCACATGACGGTCGAAGAGAACCTTCGGTATGGCCTCCGTATGCAGGGTGTCGAGAAATCGGTGCACGATGAGCGGATTGAGCGATATCTCGAACTCGTCCAGATGCCTGCGTACGGAGACCACAAGCCAGACGAACTCAGCGGCGGCCAGCAGCGCCGAATTTCGCTGGCACGTGCGCTCGTGTACGAACCCGACATCCTGCTTTTGGACGAACCGCTGACCGGACTCGATCGCGTGCTCAGAGAGGACATGCGAAACGAGATCGACCAGATTCAGCGTGAGGTCGGCGTCACTACACTTCACGTAACCCACGACCAAGAAGAGGCACTCTCGATGTCCGACCGCGTAATCGTGATGAACGATGGGAAAAAAGAACAGGAAGGGACGCCAAGGGAACTCTATCAGGAGCCATCGACACGGTTCGTCGCCGATTTCATCGGGAAGTCGACTCGATTCGAGGGGAAAGTCTCAGCCACGGAACCGCTGACCATCGAATCTGGGGGACATCGCATACAAGGCCCGAAAGACGCTCCTGCCGAAGTTGGTGAAGATGTACTGGCGTACGTCCGCCCCGAGGCAATAGAGGTTCCGAACCCGGGAGCCAGTGAAGAGACGAACAGTCTCGTTGGGAAACTCATCCACACCGAATATCTCGGGAGCCACGTCGAAATCGAAGTCGAACTCGCGAACGGTGTCATCGTCACCACCCACGTAGACCCCCGCCGAGAGCTGACTACCGGTGATGAGGTGACGATCCGATTCAATCCGGAGGACGTGGTCGTACTATGAGATTCGGCATCGTCGAATTCCCGGATACACCCTCGTGGCTGCGAGGAAGAATTACCCCGCGTCACCTCGTCGGCTTCGGTCTGGCATGGCTGTTGTTTCTGTTCGTCGTTCCAGTCGGAATACTGCTTTTGGAGAGTTTGAACTTCGACGGCGGGGGCGGTCTCTTTGCGAACTACAGACGGGCGTTCAGCGGTGTCTGGATGATGACGCTCGCGCGGACGTTCTACTACGCGCTCTTGACGACCATCGCCTGTCTGGTTCTAGGCTACGCCTTCGCATACTACGTCGCATTTAAAACCGAACGAAGAATCGTCTTTTTGGCACTCGTCGCGATACCGCTGTGGGTCGCGATCATCATTCGATACTTCGGCGTTGCGTTGTTCTTTCTCCCGACTGGACCGTTCGTACAGGTCTTCGGAAGTGACTGGGGCGTACTGTTCAACACCCCGGGAGTGATTATCGGATTGACGAGTGCGTTGTTACCGTTCGCCATACTTCCGATATATAATTCACTCCGTTCGGTCGATGAAGAGATGATACACGCTTCGCGAGTTCTCGGTGCTTCACAGACCCGAACGGTTCGTGAAGTTATATTTCCCATGAGTCTTTCGGGCGTGGTCGCAGCAACGCTGTTCGTCTATATTCTCGCTGCGGGGTCGTTTCTCGCCCCCGCGATTCTCGGCGGCCCAGGGAACTTCATGATGGCGAACGTCATCGAGAGCCAATTCGGTATCAACACCGATTTCGCGGCGACGCTCGCGGTCGTGTTCACCGCTGCGCTCTTGATACTCATCATCGCGTTCAACAGGTACGTCAACATCGCGGAGGTGCTTGGTGATCTATGAGTAAACTCCGAGATTGGCTGTTCTTCCATCCTGTATTGCTCGTCGTCTACGCGCTTATGTTGATCCCGATTGTCATCGTCATCTTCACCTCGTTCACCGTTCAATCGGCCCCGACGCTGCCGCGCGACGGAGTAACGATAGAATGGTACATTACACTCGCAGAGAACCAGCGAATTCTCAACGCGCTCATAATCAGTACTGTCGTTGCGCTTTCTGCAGCGATTATGGCAGGTATCGTCGGAACGCTGACCGCGTTTGGTTTCGTCCGAAGCGAACTCCCGTTCAAAGAGTCGCTCGCAACGTTTCTACTGTTACCGCTGATGATCTCACCAGTCATTACAGGTGTCGCAATCCTTCGGTACGCGAGCACGTTGGGTTTCCCCCGCGGGTATCCTTCGATCGTCCTCGCGCACTCCGTCCTCGCGTTGCCGTACGTGTTTCTCATCGTCCGCTCTCAGCTCCTCACGTTCGATGACCGTCTCGAAGACGCCTCTCGGCTGATGGGTGCAAACCAGCTCGAAACCGTACTCAACGTGACCCTACCGAACATCGCACCCGGAATCGCCGCAGGGATGCTACTCGCGTTCATCATCTCCTTCGGAGAGTTCACCGCGACGCAGTTTCTCGTCACGCCGGGAACGACCACCATTCCAGTGATTATCTTCACGATGATTTCGACCGGCATGACGCCGGAGATCAGCGCGCTGGCGACGGTACTCGTCGTGCTGCTCGTTATCATCGGCGCTGTGAGCGAAATCATCAGCTGAATCCCGCTCCGGGACTCGGTTCGCACTCGACTCGCATCTCACCCCATTGCTGGCTGGATGCACGACGATACAACCGACGGAGTACCGCGCACCGTTCGATAGTATCGAAAGAACGTGTATACCGAGCCGTCGACGCCCCCATATCGTATCTAACGTCCTCATGTCCCTCACTTTTCGCGAGGGAATTCACGAGCACCAAAACAGTTAGGCATCGTCCTCAATATTACCGTGGTTCTACTACCTCCCATGTCCGATGAACTGGTATCGGTTCTGGCGAGCGAGCACCGAAGAAGAGTTCTGGTCGAACTGTTCGACCACGGAGAAACCCGTATCAAGCCTCCGGATAGCGAGACGAACGCACGGTCACGAATCGAACTGTACCACGTTCACCTTCCCAAACTGGAAACTATCGGGTTAATCACATGGGATCGAAGGTCAGACCGCCTCACACCGGGAACGACGTTCGAGGATATCGAACCGTTTCTCGAGCTGATGGACGATTACGGGGGCGCGTTCCCGGCACAGTGGCCGACGACTCGACAGCCTGAAACCGTTTGACCGTACACGAATCGCTCCAGTCAGATTCCCCTCTACTCGTCCTCTACGCTCCGATTTCGCCGAGCCAACAGCGATTCGAACACTTTTCGCTCTGCCGCCCGGAGATGCTGTGAAAACGTCGCCGGTGAGATGCCGAGCACATCGGCGACACATTGGCCATCGGCACGACGCGGCCACTCGAAAAATCCCATGTGATGCGCCGTTTCGAGAACCATCCGCTGTCGGTCGGTGAGTTCGGATGCCCAGCGGCACTCCGGGTGTGTGATTCCGTCGGCTCGTGTCGTTGCACGCCGGTGTGCAATCGACACGGCCTGTGGATACTCCTGCTGAATCGTCTCCATCACTCGTCGTATATCAGCATTACGCGGGTGTTGAATCGTCATCGTGTAGTCGCCGTCTTTGAGCGTCGCTCTCTGAACCGAGCCACCAACCGATGCGATTACCGAGAGGAGGGGAGGTTCGGACAACAGCACATCGAAGTGGACGACACCCGTTTCGTCGACGGCGAGACGCAGTTGCTCCCACTCGGGTCGGGTTTCGGCGAGCGATTCGAGCACGCTCACCGCCGATTCGGTTGTCGTCCCGGCCACGAGAAACTCGTCGTCGTCGAGCGCGAGCGTTTGCTCGATTTGGATCGTAACGTCGCTCTCGGTGTCGATACCGAGCGATTCGAACGCGTCGGAGATGACGACGTCGAGTTCGAAACTGTCGTCGCTCATCAGTGCTTGCTTTCTTTCGATGGCTGCTATCGCGTGACCGATGCTCTCGCCGAGCTGTCCGATGACTTCCATCTCCTCGTTCTCGAACGCGTACGAGCGCTCTGCATACACGTTCAACACGCCGTAGAGGGTTTCTTCGTGAGTGATTGGTATCGCCGCTGATGACCGAAACCCGTACCGTGACGCGGTGTCTGCCCACGGTTCGTACGCCGCGTCGTCGTTGATATCCTGGGTCGTCTGAATCGTTTTGGTTCGAAACGCACGCCCGGTCGGTCCGCATCCCTCTTGCGCTTCGGCGTCGATGGAGATGCTAATCTCATCGAGGTACGACCCGGTTCCTGCTTCGGCTCGGGCGACCACCTGTTGCGTTTGAGGGTCGATCTCTCCGACCCAGGCGAACAGATACGATTCCGTCTCGGCGAGGCGTTCACACACCGCATTTTCGATTTCCGTGCGCGTCGATTGGTCGATAATCGAGTCGATGACTTCCCGAACGACGCCGTTGAGTTCGTCGAGTGCAGCGAGCCGTTCGCGCTGCTTTTCGAGCTGACGCTCACGTTCTTTGCGATCTCTCACGTCACGAACCACGCCGACCGTCCCGTGGAACGTTCCGGTTCGTGTGGGTATCGTCGTGAACCGACTCTCAGCTGGAAGCGTCGTTCCGTCCGGGCGTTCGATTTCGGCCTCGATGGTCTCGTGACCATCACCGTCGACCTGCAGCGCGAGCGAGCGACCGGCGGCTTCCGTGGAGACGTCCTCACCGACGACGAGCGCACAGTGTTCACCAAGGAGCTCCTCACGGCTGTACCCAGTCATCTCGACGTACGCTTCGTTGACCAGCGAAAACCGGTAGTTCTCGTCGAGAACGTACACGCCGTCGGTTATCGACTCGATAACCGTTTCGTACCGTTCGAGCTTCTCCATACGATCGACGCGGGTGATGGCGCTCGCAAGCACGTTGGCAACGCTCTGAACGAAGTTGACGTCTTGCTCTGTGAACCGCCGGCGTTCGGTGTCGTGAACGCCGAGGATTCCCCACGGTTCGTAAAGGCTCCCGATGATGGTACTGATACCGCTCGTGACGTCATGGGACGTGAGCAACTCCGGGCCGGAAAACCGCGTCTCGGAAGCGAGGTCAGAAACGATGACCGGCGCTTCCGTGAGCAGTGTGTACCCCGCCTGTGAGTTTTCGTCAGCCGCGACGGTGGCCGATCCGACGATTCCATCGCTCCAGCCGACCCCCTGTCGAAGTCGCAGCTCCCTGGTCTCCGCGTCGAGGTCGAGCACCTTGCAGTAGTCGGCGTCGAGCGTTTCGGCAACGAGCCGGGTCGTCGTGTGCATGAACTCGTCGAGCGTGGCCGAGTCGGCGTCGAGTGCCCGTTCGCCCACCGCTGCGATGACTTCCTGCTGGCGCGCTCGTCGCTCGAGTTCCCGCTTTGGTTCCGTAGCCCTCGGAGGATTCGTCGACGGTTCGGGCATTGCTATTTTTCCCGAGTAGTTTTAAATAAAATCTCTGATATTATATCTACAACATCGAAACAGTATACGAGACGTAACTCGTAACCGGTCGAACGCACCACGCTTCCCGGCGGATTCGTCCCGAACGGTGTGCTTAATCGCCTCGCTCCCATACGTCGAACCGAATGACTGACGGTCACGTCTCGGAGACGGGTTCGGGGGTGTTCGCGACGCTTCATCCGGACGTCCGTGAGGCACTTTCGGAACGCGGCTTCTCGACGCCGACCGAGCCACAACGGAAGGCCATCGGTTCGCTTGTCGCGGGCGAGAACGCCTTGGTCATCGCGCCGACGGGCTCCGGGAAGACCGAAACCGCGATGTTACCGGTGCTATCGGCTATCTCCGGTCGCGAGCCTCGTCACGGGATTCAAGCGTTGTACGTCACGCCGCTTCGCGCGCTCAACCGGGACATGCGCGAACGTCTCGACTGGTGGGGAGAGACGCTCGACATCGAGGTCGCCGTCCGACACGGCGACACGACCGACTACGAGCGGGGAAAACAAGCCGACGATCCACCCGACGTGCTCGTGACGACGCCCGAAACACTGCAGGCGATGTTCACGGGCTCGAAACTCCGGCGCGCGATAGCGGACGTCGAGCACGTCGTCGTCGACGAAGTTCACGAACTCGCGGCGTCGAAACGGGGTGCACAACTCACGATCGGCCTCGAACACCTCGTCGAGCACGCCGGCTCGTTCCAGCGAATCGGCCTGTCGGCTACCGTCGGTGACCCCGAAGAGGTCGGGCGGTTTCTCACCGGCGACCGTGGCTGCCGAGTGGTCGACGTGGCCGCCGGCTCGAACATCGACGTCCGAGTTCGGGAGCCCGAGATTACGACGGCCGACGAGCGCGCCGCGAGCGACCTACTGACCGACGCTGCCATCGCGAGTCACGTCCGAACTATCGATGAACTCATCGACGGCCACGAGTCGGTGCTCGTGTTCGTCAACACCCGTCAGACCGCCGAAGGGCTCGGCTCCCGGCTCAAAACCTACGGAACCGATATCGGTATCCACCACGGTTCGCTTTCGAAAGAAGCCCGGATCGACGTCGAAGACCGGTTCAAAACCGGCGAACTCGACGCGCTCCTTTGTACCTCGTCGATGGAACTCGGTATCGACGTCGGGCGGATCGACCACGTCGTCCAGTATTCGAGCCCCAGAGAGGTTCGACGCCTGCTTCAACGGGTCGGTCGCGCCGGCCATCGCCGAGACGCCGTCTCGTCGGGAACCGTGCTCACCACCCATCCTGACGACACGTTCGAGGCGCTCGCCATCGTCGATCTCGCCGAACGCGACGCGGTCGAATCCGCCGGTATCCACCACGGGAGTCTCGATACGGTTGCAAACCAGATTCCCGGCCTTCTCATGGGATTCGGCGAACTCTCGGCACGACGGGCTTACGAGATTATCACGCGGGCGTACCCGTTTCGGAACCTCTCGGAGACCGATTTCAAAGCAGTCGTGCGCGAGCTTTCGGACAACCGAGTGCTGTGGCTCGACGAGGAGAAAGACCGCCTCGAAAAGTCGAGCGGCACGTGGCAGTACTTCTACGCGAACCTCTCTATGATACCCGACGAGGCGAACTACACCGTCAAGGACATGGCCTCGGGTCGAATCGTCGGCACGCTCGCCGAGCGGTTCGTCGTCACGTTCGCCGCGCCGGGCGAGACGTTCGTTCAGGGCGGTGAGATGTGGCGAATCACCGAGATCGAAGACGACGAAGAGAACGTCCTCGTGACGCCGATACCGGATCCGACGGGCGAAGTACCGTCGTGGGTCGGCGAGGAGATACCGGTGCCGTACGGCGTCGCCCAACACGTGGGCAGAACGCGCGCGGAGGCGAGAGCGCGTTTCGACGACGGCGCGAGCCGCGAACTCGTCGCCCGCGCACTTACGGAACGATTCCCGACCGACGAGCACACGGCCAGCGGCGCACTCGACCCCATCGAACGCCACGAGGCGGCGTTTCCGTCGGCCGACCGCCTCGTCATCGAAGGGTACGGCCGCGAAATCGTCATCAACGCCTGCTTCGGGCACACGACAAACGAAACGCTCGGACGGCTCGTCGCGGCACTCATCGGCCAGCGAACCGGATCGTCGGTCGCGATGGACTCCGACCCGTATCGGATCGAACTCGAAGTGCCGACCGGAATCACCATCGGCGACGTCGAGAGCGTGTTCACCGACACCGACCCGGACCACGTCGCGACGCTCGTCGAGTTGAGTCTGAAAAACAGCGACGCGCTGAAGTTCACGCTCGCACAGGTCGCGGCGAAGTTCGGCTCGCTGAAACGCTGGAAAGGTCGCGGCAGCAGCCAGAACCGCTTCGGAAAAGACCGACTGTTAAAGGCGCTCTCGGACACGCCGATCTACGACGAGACGGTTCGCGTCGTGTTGCACGAACAGCTCGATGCGGACGGCGCGGCCGACGTGCTTCGGCGCGTCCAGAACGGTGCCCTCGAACTCACGACCGTCGGCGAACGGACGCCCATCGGTCAGGGTGGTCGCTCGTCGGGGAGCGAACTCCTGTCGCCCGAAAACGCCGATGCATCGGTTATCGAAACGGTCAGAGAGCGCATTCAGAACGACCGCGTCCTCCTGGCGTGTCTGCACTGTAACGAATGGAGCCGACGCCAGCAGGTCAAACGCGTCCCCGAACAGCCCGAGTGTCCGACCTGCGGGTCGACCCGCGTTGCCGCGCTGAATCCGTGGGCCGATGAGGTGCTCGCGGCGGTTCGCTCTGCGGAAAAAGACGACGAGCAACGAAAAGCCACCGAACGGGCGTACCGGGCCGCGAGCCTCGTTCAGAGTCACGGCAAAAAAGCCGTCGTTGCGCTGGCCGCCCGCGGCGTCGGCCCCCACAACGCCGCGCTCGTCATCAACAACCACCGCGAGGACGAAGACGATTTTTATCGGGATATCCTCGCTCGCGAGCGCCAGTACGCGAAGACGAAGTCGTTCTGGGACTGAGCGGAATCGTCGGCGGTCGTGAGACGACGTCCCCGACGGATTCGCCACCCAGTGGTCGTCCAGTACGCCGCCGCCGATCGGACGGAGATGGGGACGGTAATCCCGTTACGCCAACCGGAGCGGCGGCAGTGGATGCCCGAAACGCATATATTTCGTCGTTATGAAACCCGTTGATGCCGGGAACGAGGTTTGCAGCGCTCTAGTCGTTTTTCGAGGAAGCCGACGAGGGCGAACGCTCGCTCGTGGTGCTCAACCGAACGGAGCCAGCGCCCGTTCTCGACCCGCTGGACGACGCGTCCGCCCGCCTGTCGGTGACGATCGGCGACTCCCGCCGCGTTGCTCGCGCTCGAAACCGGCCGAAACGAGTAGGACGGTATGTGGACGTACCGGCCGCCGCTCGTCAGCCGGCTTGACGAGTACATCCGTGAAAACCTCTGATTACTCTCGAACTGCCCGCAGCGCCGCCTCGACGTGTTCGCGCCGGATAACTATCTCTTCGGCCCGTTCTGTCGCCTCCGCCGGCCCGAGTTCAGTGGCTAGCTCTCGGATCGCCCGCATCGATGATTCGCGGACGAGTGCCTCCAAATCCGCACCGGAGAACCCGTCAGTCTCTTTCGCGATGCGGTCGAAGTCGACGTCGTCGCCGAACGGCTTGCCGGCCGCGTGAACGGCGAGAATCTCACGGCGAGCGTCCTCGTCGGGGTCGGGAACGAGGACGTGGGCCTCGAGGCGACCGGGGCGAAGCAGCGCGGGGTCGAGCGCCTCGCGGCGGTTCGTCGCCGCGAGAACGACCAGGTTCGGGTTGTCGACGAGCCCGTCGAGCTCGGTAAGCAGCTGTGAGACGACGCGTTCTGAGGCCTCGCTCGCATCGCCGCGGACGCCCGCAACGGCGTCGATTTCGTCGAAGAAGATGATGGCCGGTGCGGCCTGTCTGGCGCGCTCGAACACGGATCGAACCGCTTTCTCTGACTCGCCGACGTACTTGTCCAGGAGTTCTGGCCCGGCGACGGAAATGAAGTTCACGTCGCTTTCCCCGGCGAGCGCTCGCGCCAACAGCGTCTTTCCGGTTCCGGGTGGCCCGTACAACAGGACACCGGACGGCGGGTCGGTGTTCGTCGCCTCGAACAGCGCCCCGTACGACAGCGGCCACTCGACGGCCTCTGTGAGCACCTGTTTCGCCTCGTCGAGTCCACCCACGTCGTCGAACGTGACGTGTGAGGTCTCGACGACGTACTCGCGCATGGCGCTCGGGTCGACGGCCGACAGCGCCGCCTCGAAATCCTCGCCGGTTACCTGTAACTCCTCGCGCTCGTCACGGTCTCTGAGCGCGCGCATCGCGGCTTCGGTCACGAGCGAGTGAACGTCCGCACCGACGAAGCCGTGGGTTCGGGCGGCGATGTAGTCGAGGTCGACGTCGTCGGCCAGCGGCATGCCACGAGCGTGAACGTCGAGTATTTCGCGCCGACCCGCTTCGTCGGGTGGGCCGATCTCGATCTCGCGGTCGAACCGGCCGCCGCGGCGGAGCGCGGGGTCGACGCTGTCGACGCGATTCGTCGCCCCGATGACGATTACCTGACCGCGCGATTCGAGCCCGTCCATCAACGTGAGCAACTGGGCGACGACCCGGTTCTCCATGTCCGCGTCGTCGTCGCGCGTGCCGGCTATCGAGTCGATCTCGTCGATGAAGACGACCGCCGGCGAGTTCTCGACCGCGCGGTCGAACGTCTCACGAAGCTTCTCTTCGCTCTCGCCTTTGTACTTCGAGACGATTTCGGGGCCGTCTATCACCTCGAAATGAGCATCGACCTCGTTGGCGACGGCCTTCGCGATGAGCGTCTTGCCGGTTCCCGGCGGGCCGTACAACAGGACGCCCGATGGCGGGTCGATACCCAGTTTTCGGAACAGTTCAGGTTCGGAAAGCGGCAGCTCTATCATCTCGCGAACCTGTTCGAGTTCCTCGTCGAGGCCGCCGATATCTTCGTACGTCACGTCCGAGACCGGCTCTGATGTCGGCGCTGCGACCTCTTTGTCGGGGTTCGCACGCGAGACGGGCGTCGGTGCCGATGGTGACGTCCCATCGGTTGTCTCTCGAACCCGTACGCGCGTCCGTCCGGTGACACGGACGATGCCGTCAGGTTTCGTGGAGGCGACTGTCGCCCGCACACCCGGTCGTTCGAGGCGAACCTGCTCGCCGGCCTGCAGCGGCCGGTCGCGAACTTCCGAGGCGACGGCGTCGAGTAGCTCCTCGTCGACGGTCACCGGAATCTCGAGGACGACCTCGGTCGCGTC
>SL_4KL_010_BRINEDRAFT_10001235_pt1 | contig 14060 bp, 13 predicted proteins | sample SodLak_010_BRINE_2_FD_10664 | JGI IMG/M metagenome (IMG submission 10664)
CTGCGAGAATATAGCAGATAAATAATAATTCCCAGAACCAGCCAGAAAATCGTGGTAAACCAGGCCAGAGGACTGACATCAAACAACTTATAAGAAAGAGCGGCCTGAGCAATTATTGCAATGACAGGTATATAAGGGAATAAAGGCATCACAAAAGAATAATCTAATTCTTCTCCTTTATCCCGTCTAATTTTTATTACTGAAACATTAACCAGTAGAAATAATAACAAGAACATGATATCTGTGCTGGAAGCAACATCTTTGATTGGAAACAGAATTGCTACCGGTATTATTATAAAACCCGTGACAAGCAATGCAATATGAGGCACTCTTCGTTTTTCAGAAATTTTGCTTAAAAATTCCGGTAATTCCTTTTCTCTTCCCAGAGCAAAGGCTACCCTGGTTGCGGAATAGGTAGTAGCATTTAAAGCTGAGGTAGAAGCAAAAATAGCAGCTAGAGTAATAAAAAGTCCTCCCAGAGGGAAAAGATTTCCTATGCTCTCTGCTACTCCTATTTCACCCATTTCTGTAAACCACTCAGTGATACTTACTCCTTGAATAATAGGGGCTCCAACAACAACAGCAAATCCAATCAGAAGATAGGTAGTAATAACTATTAAAAGGGAATAAATTATAGCTTTAGGAATATCTTCCTTGGGATTAACCGACTCTTCTCCAGCATGGGTTATTACCTCATATCCTTCAAAGCCTATGTAGGTAAAGCCCATCGCAGCCAGAACATTTGTCCAGCCATGGGGCACAAAAGCAGAAAAATTAGCCATTCTTTCCGGCTGGGTAAAAGCCACATATACACCAATTAAACCAATCACAAAGAGGGTTATTGTTTGAGCCATCGCTATATAGCTGGCACTACCTCCTGTTTCTGAAGCTCCCCTGTAATTAACAGATATAAATAAAAGAACGATAAAAATAGCCAAAATATTTTCATATAAGCCAGGCCTGGCTTCTATAAAACCCAAAAACTCGAACTCAAAAAATGTAATAAAATGAAGGGTATAACTAGCAAAGGTTATAGAATACAGGCTGCCAGCAATAGCAAGAGCAAACCAGTTCATCCAGCCTGACATAAAGCCTAAAACCCCTCCAAAAGCTTCACGAATAAAAGTATAAACTCCACCTGCAGAGGGTATAGCTGAAGCAAGCTCCGCCATCGATAAAGCAGAAAATAATGCTATTACTCCATTTAAGGCAAAGGCAATTAAAATTGCCCCGCTTCCAGCAATACCTATTGCTATCCCGGTGGCTACAAAAACCCCAGCACCGATCATCATGCCAGCTCCCATCATGGTTAACTGGAATAAAGTTATATCCCGGGATAATTCAGATTCAATATAATGTGGCTCTTTATTGTCAGATTGATTTGATTTCAATTTAATACCTCCCCGTATAGTATTCTGGTGATAATATCATTTCTAGTTTTCAAAGAATCACAATTTTAATTCTTCCTGGATTTCTCTCAATTTTGATAAACCCTTTTTATTAATTTCTTCAACAATATTCTTTGATTTCATTGCCACAAACCACACTAAAAGATAGGCCAGTATAATTATTATCACTCCAACAATCTGGGTGATATCCATTTAAAATACCTCCAATCCTTTCTGAACTTTTTATTTACAAAAATAAATCATCATTTAAGCTATGGGATATAAACAATAAAAAAGCTGCAGGAAAAGCCTGCAGCATAATAGTCACCAGCAATAATAGATAATACTGGATTAACAGCTTTTCCCCTCTTCACTTCTGCTGATGGAGTTAGCTAGCTGGTTCGGGCCAGGGGAAATGTTAGCCCTACCTAGATAAGGATTCACCAAAATCAGGGTCCCCCACTCCTTATTATATAAGGATTAAGCAGTTTGATTTTGAAATGTTGTTGTTATTATATACCTGTTACCATAATTCGTCAAGTATAAATAATGATTTTACCGGATCTCAATTATTAAGTTCAAAATTATCAAAGATTCGAGCAACTTCTGCTGTTAAAAGTTTAGATTCACCATTATCAGAGATTCCCTCAAGAACTAGTTCTTCATTGTAATGAATGACGCCCAGCAGTTCTCCCTCCGAAAATTTTTTCTGCAAAAATTCCTCTTCCCTTTTGCTGCGAACTTTGTTAGCAATAAATTTAATATTCTTCACTCCACTCTCTTTTGCCAGATTCTCAATGGTGCGAGCTGTTTCCAAACTAACCCGGCTGGGCTCACAGACAATCAGCATAATATCTACTCCTGCTGAAGTGCCCCGGGTAAGATGTTCAATTCCTGCTCCCATGTCAAGAATAATCACTTCATCCCGGGAGAAAACCAGAGAACGCATAATAGAATTTAAAAAACTGTTTTCAGGGCAGTAACAACCTGAACTGGCTTTCTTAATGCCTCCCATTCTTAGAAAACGAATACCATCCTTTATCAGAGAATAGTCCTGAACAATATCATCCACATCAGGATTTAGACTGTAAAAACTACCTTTTTTACCTACTCTCTCTTCTATGACCTCTTCCAGCTCAACCAAAGGTTTAACTTCTCCTGTTATCCCCAGCACCTGTGCCAGATTGGCATCAGGATCAGCGTCAATTGCATATACCTGATAACCTTTTTCCTTAAGATTACGGGCTAAACTGGCTGAAATTGTTGTTTTTCCTACTCCACCTTTTCCCGATATTGCTATTTTCACATTATCACATCCTTGATATATTAGGTACTATTCGTATTCAATGTCCTATTTATTATATCAAATAAAAGAAAAATATGAAACAGGTAAAATAAACCGGTAACTAAGCACAATATTTTTTGACCAAAAAAAATTTGACAATCAAAAATATTAGGATTATAATAAATAAAAATCAGACTGCTTAATCCTGCAGCAGCAGGAATGGGGAGACCATTTCTTGGGGTGAATCAGGATATATCATTTATATTCAGTTTAGTTTGACATTCTGTAGGGCTAATATTTCCCCTGGCCCGAACCCGACAGCTAACCTCATCAGCAGCGCCAAGAGGGGAAGACCTGGTTTAAGTCTGTGTATACCTAGTCAATTTTTTCTTCCTAGTATCTCCAGACTAACCCAGCAATTACTGCTGCAGAGGCCTTCTCTGCAGTTTTTTATTTTAATAAGATTTTTATAAAATCTATTTCTAATAAAACCAAAATGACTGCGGTGATAACATGAGAAAAATAGTTAATTCTTTAGCAGGCAAAATTTTTCTGGGTTATTTCTTGATTATATTAATTTTACTCTTAGTTGTAGTCTGGGCAATTATTAATTTCAACCAGCTATCCAGTGCTATAAATAATATAATGGAAGAGAACTACCGTTCTATCCAGGCCAGCGAACAAATGATAGAAGCTATTGAGAGACAGGACAGTGCTATTTTATTAATAATTGGAGGTCAGGGACAGGATGGCATCCAGGCTTTTAGAAGACAGGAGCAGGAATTCTTGAAATGGTACAGCCGGGCTGAAGATAATATTACCATACCCGAAGAGGAATCTATTCTGGAAAACCTTAACTCAAGTTATACAGAATACCTCTTAAACTTTGATCATATAAGGGAATTACAACCTGATCAAAGGCAGGAATATTACAATTATGAGTACATGAATATATTTACTGGCACAAAGGAAATAATTAGAGAACTTCGCAGTGTTAATCAGGATACAATGATTCAAGCTCAGCAGGAAGCTGATATGAGGGCAGTAAATGCCCGAGTTTCTACTGTAATTATATCAATAATTGGTATAATAATTGCAGTTATATCAGGATTATACCTCAGCAAAAAAATAATTTCTCCAGTTAGATTACTGCAATCTGGAATTAAAAAAGTAGCAGCAAAAAATTTTAATCAAAAACTAACCGTAAATTCCAGCGATGAAATTGGAGAACTAACCAGCGAATTTAATAAAATGATTGACAAACTTCAGGAATATGAAAATGTTAATGTACGCAAACTTCTGGAAGAAAAGGAAAAATCAGAAGCTATAGTTAACCATATTTCCAGCCCTCTTCTGGTTACAGATTCAGAAAATCGGATAATTATGTTTAATCAGGAAAGCAAAAATCTTCTAAAACTAACCGAATCTGTCATAGGAAAACACATTCTGGAAGTGATTAATAACAAAAAATTATTTGAGATAATTGTTAACAGTGAAAAAAATAATAATACTGAAAACAGGGCAGAAAAAAAGGAAGCGCCAATCCTTAATTTGGGCCAGGAATCTGATGACAGGTTCTTTAAAGTGCTCAGTAATCAGGTTAAAAATAACCAAGGAGAAACTAAATTTACTGTTACTTTGCTTGAAGATATCACCCGGTTAAAAGAAATTGACAGGCTTAAATCTGATTTTATTTCTACTGTCTCTCATGAATTTAGAACACCTTTAACTTCAATCACCATGGCATTAAATATGCTGGCTGCAGAGGATGCTGGAGAAGTTAATTCAGAACAGCAGGAATTAATATCGAGCTCACTTGAAGATTGTGAAAGGCTAACAAATCTAGTAGAAGACCTTCTGGATCTTTCTCGAATGGAATCAGGCAGTATTGAACTGGACATAAGGCCAATTAGTATAAAAAACCTGATTGAAAAAACAATTTCTCATTTTTATGAACAGGCAAAAAATAAATCGGTTGATCTGGAACTTGAAAATATTCCAGAAAATCTTGCAATTCAAGCTGACCCCAACAAAATAAGCTGGGTTATCTCAAACTTAGTAGGCAATGCTCTCCGATACACTTCAGCAGGAGACAAGATATCAATCTCTGCAGTTCGAAGAGGCAGCAAGGCATATGTAGAAGTTTTTGACACAGGAATGGGGATCAAATCTGAACACCTTGAGAAAATATTTGATAAATTCTTTCGAAGTGACAACAATACTTCAGAGACCGGTTCTGGTCTGGGTCTTGCTATCGCAAAAGAAATAGTAACTGCCCATCAAGGTCGAATCTGGGCAGAAAGCAGCAGAGGTGAATGGACAAAATTTACTTTTACTTTGCCGACTGCAGCTAATCGCAAAAAAGATGGTGATAATAATGAAAACAATACTGCTGATTGAAGATGAAAAAAATATTTTACTGGTATTCAGCAAACTTTTAAAAAAAGCCGGTTACCGGGTTCTGACAGCAGATAATGGCATAAAAGGCCTGGAAATTGCCCAGGAATCTAAACCTGACCTGATTATTTTAGATTTGCTCATACCAAAACTGGATGGTTTAGTAATTTTAGAAACTTTAAAAGAGGAAGAGAACACTACAGACATCCCAGTTGTAATTATTTCTGCCAATTCAAATCAGAACAGCATTGAGAATGGCCTTAAAGCCGGTGCTGAAAACTATCTGGTAAAACCAATCAGCAGAAATGAGTTATTGCTGGAAATCAAAAAACACATTTAATCCCAGGGAGGCAAAAATTATGTCTATGGAAAATCAATTTAAGATATTAGTCATCGATGACGAAGAGAATATCCGCAAAATGTTAAAGAAAAGTCTAGAAAATTCTGGTTATCGAGTAGAACTTGCTTTAACTGGAGAAGAGGGTGTGGAAAAGGTTCTGAAAAATGACTATGATTTAATTATGCTAGATCTTAAATTGCCTGGAATTGAAGGTGAAAAAGTTTTAAAAAAAATCAGGAATAAAGATATCTTAACACCGGTTTTAATCATTACCGGTTACGGCAGCATTGAAAGTGCTGTTTCAGTTATGAAACTTGGAGCTGTTGATTATCTGCAAAAACCCTTTAATCCAGAAGAAATAAAAGAACAGGTAGATGATATAATTACAAGAAAATCACTAGAAAATTTTCAGGGGGACCAGCCAGAAAATTATCAAACTTTGATTTCCAGGGCTAAAGCTGCAATTAATAAAAGGAATTTTGAATTTGCCGCTGAGCTCTTGCAAAAAACTGCTCAGCAGGATAATAACAGCCCTGAGCCATTTAATTTATTAGGAGTACTTGCTGAAATGAAAGGTGATAATACTCAGGCTATGAAAATGTACAGAACAGCTCTTGATATTGAACCCTCATATAAACCTGCTCAGGAAAATTTAAACCGGGCCAGTCAGCTGATAAGCTATCCGGAAGATGCAAGCCTGGGAGAAAATAAGACGGAAAATAAGACAAAAGAAAATAAAGAAGAAGATAATAAATAATCAGGAGGAAAATTCACAATGTATGTAGTTATTATTGGCTGCGGTCGTTCCGGATCCCGGCTGGCCAGTCAACTTTCGAAAGCAAACTATGATGTTGTTATTGTCGATAAAGACAAAGAGGCCTTTAGCTCTCTAGCCATTGAATTTTCGGGATTTCAGGTTATTGGCAATGCTTTAGAGTATGATATTCTCAAAAAATCCCGGCTGGACAGCGCTGACCTTTTGATCGCAGCAACCAGCAATGATAAAATTAACTACATGATTACACAAATCTGCCAGCTAAAATTCCCCGAAACCAATATTATTGTAAGAGTAATTGACCCGGAGTTAATTGATCTCTATGACTCTAATAAGGTCAATGTATTATCTGAGACAGACATTTTTGTAAATAAAGTTTTTACTGATATTAAGGACATGCAGGAGGAAAAACAATGAAGGTCATATTAGTAGGTGGAGATGAATTAATATACCATCTATCCCGCAGGCTTATTACTAAAGGTTTTAGTCTGGTTATAATTAATAAAGACGAGCAATATTGTAAACATCTGGCCAGAAATCTTAATGCCACTATAGTATGTGGTGATGCTGCCAATCCTTCAATTTTAGAGGATGCAGGTATCAGAGAAATTGATATGCTGGCTTCATTAACTCATAAAGATCATGACAATTTGATTATCTGTTCTCTGGCTCAAAGATATTACCGGGTCCCTAGAACTGCTGCCCTGGTCAATGATCCAGATAATGAAGAGGTCTTTAGAAATCTTAACATTAACTCTGTTTTTAATATAACTGCTTTATTGGGGTCCCTATTGGAGCAAAATATTGCTCATGATGATGTCAGTAATTTGTTTTTAATAGAAGAAGGTAATCTTTCTGTAACAAAATGTTCAATTCCTAAAAACTCTCCCGCTGAAGACAAAACACTTAAAGAGCTTAATCTGCCTTTGAACATTATACTCGGTGGAATTTTACGTAATGAAGAGGTATTGATACCCAGAGGAGAAACAAAAATTTTAGCTGGCGATAAGGTGCTTATAATATCGCTACCAGAAGATCAGGACAAAGCAATAACCATGCTACGAGGCGAAGAAGTATGAATAAACGAACAGATCATTTCCAGGCCAAATACAGTTTAATACTATATTACTGCGGAATATTAATTTTGTTTTCCTCCTCCTCTTTTTTATTTCCAATAATAAGCCTGCTTTTCTATCCTGAAGAAAAAGATTTAATATTTTCCTTTCTCCCTTCAGTATTTCTGGCAGTAATTATTGGTGGAACATTTACCCGCCTTTTTCATAAAAGCTCTACTTCTAATATTAAAATAACCACCAGAGAGGGTGGCATAGTGGTGGTTTTTTCTTGGGTAATAATTATTTTTCTTTCAGCATTACCTTTTCGCCTGGGGATGGAGCTCAACCTCACTCAGTCCCTATTTGAATCAGTAAGTGGATGGACTACAACAGGATTAAGTGTAGTAAATGAAAGCCTAACTCCCCGAATTTTTCTTTTTTGGAGAAGCGTCATGCAGTTTTTGGGAGGAGCAGGAATCACAGTAATAGCTCTATCAGCAATCCTGCCTGTAAATGATTTGAGCTTATACCGGGCAGAAGCACGAAGTGACAAACTGCTCCCTCACGTGAAAAAATCAACCCAACTGATTGTTAAACTTTACTGTGGTTTTGTTGCTGCAGGAATAATATTTTATATCCTCGCTGGCATGGGTGCTTTTGATGCTATCAACCATGCTATGACTGCATTATCTACCGGAGGTTTCTCAACCCTGGAAAACAGCATAGGTGGTTATAATAGCTTATCAATAGAAATAATCACCATGTTCCTGATGTTGCTGGGAACTATTAACTTTGCCACCCATTATACTTTAGTAAAAGGTAAAATAAAGAGTTTTTTTAAGAATGCTGAAATAAGAGTTTTGGCCTGGATGTTGATTATTTTTAGTCTAATTTTTATTTTTATTGTTAAGCCTGCCGGGGGAGAACTTTTATCTCAGGAAGCAAGAGATTCACTATTTCAAATTTTTTCTGCTCTTTCCACTACAGGATTTTCCACTATAGATTTTGCCAGCTGGCCTGCTCTGGGAACTTTTCTCATAATAATAATTATGTTAATTGGAGGAGGTACTGGTTCAACAGCAGGTGGAATAAAACAGTACCGAATATATCTTGCTGTTAAATCTATTTACTGGACAGTTAGGGATGAGCTGTTACCTCGCTGGAGTGTTAAAGAAGATTATGTGCTGCGGGGCGAGGATAAAGTCTATATTGATAACAAACAGCTTAAAGAGGTCTTTATTTATATTACCCTCTATTTAATAACATTTTTTTTGGGAAGTGCCTTCTTTATTCAAGCAGGCTATCCAGTAACAGATAGCATGTTCGAATTTGCCTCGACTCAGGGTACAGTGGGTTTATCGATAGGAATCACAGGTCCCAACCTTTCACCCCATCTATTATGGGTTCAAATGCTGGGTATGTTTTTAGGTAGGCTGGAATTTATGGTAATTATAATTTCACTAAGCAGATTAATTAAAGATATAGCAGGCAAGGTAAATCATAAAATATGAAATAATAATATTTAGCCAATCATAACATCTTCTTTAGGATAACGAAGACCTTTAGTTTTAGGCTCTAACTCACCCAAAGAAACCACTAAGGTCAAAGGACCAACCCTGCCTGCCAGCATAGTTACAATTACTGCTATTCTTCCAAGACTGGAAAGATCACCAGTAATTCCTGTTGACAATCCAACCGTGCCAAAGGCAGAAACTGTTTCAAATAGTATATCAATGAATAGGGCATCTTCAGTTATGGTAAGAATAATTGTGGTTAAAATAATTAATGTCAGTGAGATAAAGATTATGGAAACAGCTCTGTTGACTACATCATAGCTTAATCTTCTATTAAAAAGTGAAACATTTCTTTCACCCCGGATAGCAGACACAACAAAATATAACAGCACTCCAAATGTTGTTGTTTTAATCCCACCCCCGGTAGAACATGGTGAAGCACCAATAAACATCAAAATAATTACAAAAAACAATGTGTTTATTCCAAGTTCTCCTGTTGGTACAGTATTAAATCCCGCTGTCCTGGGTGTTACCGATAGGAAAAATGATGCCATAACCTTCTCAGAAATATTTAGTTCTTGAATTGTAGCGGTATTATTATATTCAAAGCCCAAAACTACAATAGTACCTACAATAAGAAGTACAATGGTAATTGCAATCACCATTTTGCTATGTAAAGAAAGCATTTTAAATTTATTTTTCCGTCCAATATTTCGTACTAGGTCACCGGTCACGGTAAAACCTAAACCACCAATTATTATTAATGCAGTAAATATAATATTTACACTAAAATCAGTTGTATATCCCTCCAGGCTATTGCCAAAAATATCAAAACCGGCATTATTAAAGGCCGAAACAGTATGAAAAAGCGAAAACCAAAAAGCTTTTAAAGTTTCCATCTGCTGGCTGAAGTTAAGAAAAAGCAACAACGTTCCAATAACCTCTATAAATAAGGTCAATCCTATAACATATCTAACAAGCTTTACCAGGCCCGAATAACTTAAGTGCCCGAGATCCTGCTTAATTAAAGCCCTCTCACTAAAGGTGATTTTCTTTCCAATCAAAATAAAAGCTAGCGTTGATAAAGTCATAAAACCCAGGCCGCCAATTTGAATTAGCACTAAAATTGTTATCTGGCCAAAAATTGACCAGTAAGCAGCAGTATTCACCACTATTAAACCAGTAACACAAACAGCCGAAGTCGCAGTAAACAAAGCTTCTAATATGCTTGCAGGATCTCCAGTCTGAGTAGCAATAGGTAGAGATAATAGGAAAGTTCCTAGTAAAATTACAGAAATATATCCTGTTAAAATTATTCGAGGAGGTGTAATTTTGACGGGAAAATCAGAAAAAGGACCGGTAAAATTCAATTAAAATCATCTCCTGGTTGTTAAATTAAAACTAATAGCTTTATCCTTCTTTTAATAATGCATCTAGTTGATCATTTTCTCCCAAAACAACAAGTATGTCTCCTTCTAAAATTTTATCGGTTCCTCCAGGAGCAAGATTGATCTCTTTTCCCCTTTTGATAGCCATAACGCTTACCTTGAATTTTGAGCGAAAATTTATTTTTTCTAAAGTTTTTCCTATCATGCCGCCAGGAGCAATAAGTTCAATTATGCTATAATTTGGAGTGAATTCTATGTAATCCAGCATGTTGGCAGAAATTAAGTGCCGGGCTACCCTCTCCCCCATATCTCTCTCAGGAAATACAACTTTGTCTGCTCCCACCTTGCTTAGAATTTTCCCATGCATCTCATTTATTGCCTTGGCAACAACTTTAGGAAGCCCCATTTCTTTAAGAATAAGTGTAACCAAAATGCTGGAATGCACATCATCACCTATGCTCACCACCGCTACATCAAAATTTTTTACTCCTAAAGATTCTAAAACATCCGGATTGGTAGCATCTGCTTCTACAGCATGTGTAACTGAATCAGTTATTTTATCTATACAATCTTCACATATATCAATTGCTAAAACTTCATGTCCATTTTCTGATAGTGTTCTGGCCACACTTGAGCCAAATCTTCCCAATCCAATTACTATAAATTGCTCCACAAAACTGACCTCCTCAAAATTTCTTCTTTCTTTCGCTGCCATGATTACTTTCCTGCTTATTATACTATATCTTCCCCATCAATTCAAAAACTGCAGCCAAAAAATGCCCTATTGCTATTTTACACTAAGGCCAAAAAATCTGACTGCAGTTTAAATGAAAAAGTTAATACATCATAATATTTCAATATAAATTTTTACTAAATTTCAACATTTCCTCTCATTTTTGTTAAATTATCAGTAATTATCAGGTCAGCATCAGTATATTCTTGAATATCATCCAGATCAAAATGGGGGTTATATTCTTGTAATTCCAAACCTGCAGGAGTAACTTTCATAACCCCCATTTCAGTAATAATTAAATCCACTTCTCCCTTGCCGCTTAAGGGCAGGATGCACTCTTTCAATATTTTAGGTTTCTCTCCCCTGGAGGTATGTTCTGTTGCTACAATTACTCTCCGGGCACCGGTGATGAGATCCATTGCTCCCCCCATTCCCGGAACAAACTTGCCAGGTATCATCCAGTTGGCAATATTTCCCTTCTCATCTACCTGGAGAGTCCCAAGTACCGTAATATCCAGGTGACCGCCCCGGACCAGCACAAAAGATTCAGCACTGTTCATAAAGGCTCCGCCTTTCTTAATAGTTACCGGTTCTCCCCCGGCATTTATTAAATTTTCATCCTCCTTTCCTGCTTCAGGAGCAGGACCCAATCCTACAAAACCATTCTCTGAATGCAGAGTAATGTCAATATCCTCTGGAATATAATCAGCTACTTTAGTAGGAATACCGATACCAAGGTTGACTACATCACCATCCTGCAGTTCCTGTGCTACTCTTCTGGCAATAATCTCCCTTTTTTCAGCTTTATTCATTTAACTCACCTCCGACAAAAACCATATCAACATAAACTCCCGGAGTATGAACCCGGTCGGGATCAATCTCTCCCGCCTCGACTATTTCTTCGACTTCAACCAGCACTTTATCAGCAGCTGTCGCCATAATAGGATTGAAATTGCGGGCTGCTTTTCGATAGATTAAGTTGCCCTTGCGATCTGCCTTCCAGGCCTTCAACAAAGCAGCATCAGCCTCTAAAGGCAGTTCCAGCAGATACTCTTCTCCTTTTATTTCTAAAATTTCTTTTCCAGCAGCAATTTTTGTCCCCACTCCCACCGGTGTCAAAACTCCTCCTAAACCAGCCCCGGCAGCTCTTATTCTCTCCACCAGCGTCCCCTGGGGAACCAGATCAACTTCCAGTTCACCACTATTGAGCTGTTCTCCACTGGCCGGATTGGTGCCAATGTGAGAAACCGTAACTTTATCAACCAGTTTTTCCACCACCAGACGACCAATGCCCTTATCAGGATAACTTGTCTCATTAGCAATAATATTAAGATTGCTAACACCTTTTTTGATCATACCAGTAATTATATTTTCCGGGGTGCCTACCGCTAAAAAACCACCAATCATTAAAGTCATCTCCGATTCAATCTCAGCCATGATATCAGGAAAACCAACTACTTTTGCCATCTTACCACCTCCTATTTTAAGAATGCCATATAATTAATTAAGAATCAAGTAAATTATATAAATTTTACAAATAATTTTGCCACCATTTTTAGGTTGCACTTCAGGAAATTCAATAATAAATCAAATATTAAGCAGGAATAACCGGCTAAGATCAAGAAATGTAATTATAGCTAAAATTCAATTGATACTAAATCCAAGATTTTCTTGGCGTTTTCCTATAAACTTTTTTGTTTTTTTGATTTTTTTGATTTGATGAAAGTATTACTGAGGAGTGAAGTACATAATGGCTGCCAGCGATAATGAGAAAAATTTCAGTCCTAATNTAAGTAAAAACAAAATAATAATTTTGACTCTANTTTTTTTGATTTTAAGCGGTGGTATTTATTACCTTTTATTTTTAGTTGATGAAGAGGAAGAATATTTTCAACCACTGACTGAAGAAGAGGTATATCTGGAAAGTCAAGAAGCAAAAGAAGATCCAGATTTAACTCCTTCACCTCCAGTTATTGAAGAGTTGATAACTGAATATGAAGAAATTGAGAGTAGAGATGATATCGAAGCTGCTGTGGAAGCCGGCCTGCTGGATGAAGCGATCCTGGATGAGCTTGATTACAACATAGTAGATGAACTGGATTTTGAGGAAGGTTCTCTCACTGATACCGGAGCAGAGGAAGACACTGAAGAAATACTCCGGGACGATGATATAATAATAGAAATGGATGAAGAAGAGATTTCTCCTGAGGAGTTAACAGAAGAGGTTTTCGGTCCCTTTGATGAATGGGAAATCGAGATGCCAGATCTGCAGGAAATTGACGATGAATCAGAAAAATTTGAAGATCTGGAAGAAGATGATGAAGGTGATAATCCAGAAGTTCCCCGGGAACCTGACAGCCGCTCCAGTGATAATGTTGAAGATGAAGATGATGTGCTGGTTCCAGATCTGCTTTCAGGTTTATCTTTAGAGGACAAAAATCTGCTGCTACTGGGGTTTGACAATTATTCCAGCAGCTCTGAAGCAGCTGCTGAATACAATATTGATTTTATAATGCTGTCAGATTCGCCCGGGTTAACCATCAACTTTCCCTTGACTTCATAGTTTTTGAAAGATAAACATGTTTTAATAAGTATTTAAAGGTATGACTGAGATTTTCAATGCTAATCAGCTATAACAGCCGGCATTGGTGTTGACTATTTTCTGTTATTTGTGTATACTATTTTATGCTGGCAGTGCAGTAAGTCAGCTATTCATTTTGGGATGGGGGGTGTAGCGAAGTGGCTCAACGCGCCGGCCTGTCACGCCGGAGACCGCGGGTTCAAATCCCGTCGCCCCCGCCACTTAAGGTGAGATAGCTCAGTCGGTAGAGCAGGGGACTGAAAATCCCCGTGTCGGCGGTTCGATTCCGCCTCTCACCACCATTTTTATCTGCGGGAGTAGCTCAGCGGTAGAGCATCACGTTGCCAACGTGAATGTCGCGGGTTCAAATCCCGTCTCCCGCTCCAGGGCGGCATCGCCAAGTCTGGTCAGGCAGAGGACTGCAAATCCTTTAACCCCGGTTCGAATCCGGGTGCCGCCTCCATTTTATTCTGCCGGGATGGCGGAATTGGCAGACGCATCGGACTTAAAATCCGGTGGGAAATTTTTTCCCGTGCCGGTTCGAGCCCGGCTCCCGGCACCATTATATCAACGAAAAGGCCACTTTTTAGGTGGTCTTTTTTTG
>SL_4KL_010_BRINEDRAFT_10001236_pt1 | contig 14060 bp, 8 predicted proteins | sample SodLak_010_BRINE_2_FD_10664 | JGI IMG/M metagenome (IMG submission 10664)
ATCGTGACGGCAAGTCACCGTATGAAATCGCGGTTGAGAGCGACTGTCCTCGGAGCGGTGTATACGAGCATTTGGTCGGTGAGTGTGTGCATGATGGAGAGGAGCCACCGATTTCACGCGGTCGGACGCATAATATGTCGGGTTCTGAGTGTCGTGATGTGCGTGATCGGTACGTCGCTGGAGAAGCAATTGAGAGGCTGCAGGCGACGACGGGTCGCCGCTGGAAGACGCTCGTACGGCACTTAACGGGGGACTGTAGTCACAGTGACGCTGTCGATGCGCCGACGGTGGAGAAACAAGAGATTCTCCGACGCGACCATGTGACTGCGGTGGAGTGTGCGCGACTCCGCCGTGGTGTTCGTGATGCAGCAAGCGTGATGGCGTATGCCGACACGGTTGACCACGACTATCACGTGGTTCTTGCTCATGTCAACGGGGAATGTGCGCACGATATTGATGAACCGTCTCGTGAGCCAAACTATCGACGGCAGGATCTTTCGAAGACAGATTGTCAAACGATTCGCCAAGCATACCGTTCGAGTCCAGAAACCGCGTTCAGCGAGATTGCTGAAGAGTACGACTGTTCACCGACGACCGTTGAGCGTCATGTCACGTTCAGATGCTCGCATCCGCCGGAAGATCTGTTAGTAACGAATGTTGAGGCAGTTCAGGATGTATTAGAGTCGCGTGGGGGCGATGATGATGAGTTGAGCCAGGTGACTTCTGAAGGGATTGTTCAGTTGGACAGCGTTGACCATGGTGATCTGCAGGAACCAGCGCGGGATTTAGCCTCTCCTGATCCAGACCGTGTCGAGACAACGCGGAGCCGCGTGATTCGCAACACGGATCTTGCGCACGATACGAAGCAGATGTACGATCATACGTGCCAGATTTGCGGTGCCTCTCGACAGGGGCCTGACGGGGATCCGTATGCTGAGGCACATCACATCCGACCGCTTGGCCGTCCACATAAAGGCCCCGATGAGCCAGAGAATATTCTTGTCCTGTGTCCGAATCATCATGCTGATTTTGATTACGGCAGGTTGACTGTTGATCCGGAGACGTACCGTGTGACACACGCTTACGAAAAGGCTGTTGATGGAACGGAATTGGATCTCGCAGATCCCCACGAGGTCAGCGAGGATCACCTCACGTATCACAATGAGGTCATCGCGGGTGAGTGATGAGCTGAGAGAATACGCGCTTTAATTGGGTTGGGAAAAACCTGATTGGAGTCGTTAGGTGGTCAGTTTCGTCGCCCCATGTGAGGTATCGGTACTGGCGATAGAGGGAGTTCACCCGTGGATCTAACCCGGAGTAGTCGATTGACGGTTGGCACTCATCGTCAAGATCATCTGGGTGCTCAAGGAGTGCTGACCGAATAGCAGCACGACGCCGTTCATAATCGTGGTTGGTCTCCAGAAGGTACTCGTGGATTCCAAGCATATCGTGTTGTGCTGCGGAGAGATCGTCTCTCGATGGCTTGTTGCTGGCGACCGTCTTGGCGACCTCGGCACTCTGTTCAAGAACAGAGTCTACAACGCGTTCGAACGATTCTCAATCGTTAGGTTCGATTTGCTGCCGGGCATCAAGCATGGGTTGTGGGAATCGGGACGTGAGAAGGTCGCTCTCGAAGTTTATGAGTTCTTGATACCCGGCTGCCGGCGAAGTGATTTCTCTGCTGGATCAGGTGATCGACTCGGAGCTTATTGAGGATGCTATCGAAATCATCGCGGCGGTGGCGGAGTATGAACCTGACGCTGTCGTTGATGCGGTTCCAAAGATTGCAACGGGTTTGCAGGAAGGGTCGTCAGCTGATCCCATGGTACTCACGGCGTTGAAGCGAATTGCCGACGTGTATCCGGACGTAGTCGTTCCCGTGACTCCTGATCTGATTTCGTATATTGAGCAGGGGTGTGATGCACCCCGTACAGGGGCCATCGCAGTCTTGGGTACGCTCTCCAAGGAGCATCCTCACATAGCCGAAGAGACAATTCCAACAGCGACCAAGTTACTGGATGCTGAAAACCGTATGCTCCGGGCGAATACGGCTGGATTACTTGCAGATCTTGCTGATGAATATCCGGCAGACATTCGGCCAAGCATCTCTCGTGCCATTGCGTTATTAGGTGATGACGATGAGAAGGTTCGATACAACGCGACATCGATCCTTGCGCGGGTAGCGAAACAGTACCCGGGCGATGTTAAACCAGCGATCTCGTCTCTGATAGATGCGTTAGATGAGGACTTCGAATACTCGCGTGGCAACGCCTGCTGGGCATTGGGGTATCTTGAAGCAGACACAGCTTTGGATGCGCTTGAAGAGCGTAAACAGGCTGATTCGAGTGAAGAAGTGAGACACGCTGCAGAACGGGCTATTCAGATGATTGAAAAGAGTCGTGAGTGACTATATAAACCAGATTTGAACAGCGCTCTTTCGTAGATGATTGTTGATCAAGCTATGCCTATCTGAGTACAGGCCTCAATAGCGATTCTGAGAATCCTTACGTAGATTCTATATTTGAGGGTTGAGCAACAAAAATATTACAACCTCTCGGTGGAAGCGAATAGTATGGAAACTATTGAGGAATTACTTAATACAATACAGTCAAACGAGTTGGTTCTACCAGAATTCCAAAGAGAGTTCGAATGGGACAGAGATAACTCAAAATCGCTCATACAGTCGCTCTATAACGGCTATCCTATCGGAAGTATTCTCCGATGGAAGACTGAAGATCCGCCCGCAATAAAGAACGATGCAATTGATCGGGATGGCGGTGTTCAGATAAGGATGAAGAGTGAGGCGGTGCGTTTTTTGAGTGTCTATGCCAGAAAACGCCCGCCTCAACGGCAATTTGGACGAGATCGACTTAGAGTTTGTTGAACGAGAAGCGACACCACGATTTTTGATGAAGCTCAGTATTCAGCTCCATCTTGCTGGATTGTCACTTTCGAATACTGTTTCTATTCTTGAACTATTTGGTGTCAATCGTGCTCGATCAACTGTTCATAACTGGGTTCATAAAGCAGATCTACAGCCAGAANCTGGACAGAATCCGGATCACGTTGCGGTTGACGAGACGGTGATCCGACTCAATAATGAGCAGTATTGGCTGTACGCGGCTGTCGATCCCGAGACAAACGAATTACTCTATACACGGCTTGAACCAACCACGAACAGCGTAATTGCTCACGCGTTCTTTGCCGAACTCCGCGAGAAACACGACGTTGACGACGCCGTGTTTCTCATCGACGGCTCACACTCACTGAAAGACGCTTGTCGTCGTCACCGCCTCGATTTCAGATATGAAAAACATGGAAATCGGAATAGTGTCGAACGTGTCTTTCGAGAGATAAAACGCAGAACTACCAGCTTCTCAAACTGTTTCAGCAACGCCGAAGCAGATACCGCCGACAATTGGCTTCAATCATTCGCCTTCGCATGGAATCAGCTTATCTGAACACTACCGATCGGGATAGAGTTGGTTTATTTAAAGTGCTACTTGATGGACAACAACGGCTAACGGTTCTCTATTTATTTATAAAAGACGAAATCCCACCATATTACGAAGAACGTGAACTGAGTCATGATCCTCGGGATCTCTATTATAATATCCGTAATGAGGACTTCCAGTATGCTACGGAGCAGATTCGGAAGAGCCCTGAGTGGGTCAGAGTTACCGATTGTTTTTCAGATAATGTGGATCATATTGATATTGCTGACAAAGTGTCTGAGAATGATACCGAATTTCGAGATCTAATTGGAGTGTATGATAAAAACCTAGATAAAATCCAAGATATTGCGAAAAGAGATATTCCGATTCAGAATTTAGACAAGACTTCGACTGTCCATGAGGCAATTGAGGTTTTTGATAGAATAAATACAGAGGGAACGCCACTCAACCAAGCACAAATAACCCTTGCTCATATGAGTGCACAGTGGCCATATATACGAAGAAATATTAAAGAAAAGCAACTTGAGCTCAAAGAGCGAGGGTTTGACTTTGAACTTGATTTTTACGTAAAATGTATCGTTGCAATAACAACTAAAGGAATGACGTATGAACAAGCATACGATCTCAAAAAAGAAACATTAAAATCAAAATGGACACGCTTAGCAAAAAATAATGGAGTATTTGATTTCTTGTTTAATATTCTTGAAGAAGAAGCATACATCCCTGACTCTAGCTACTTGAGTAGTAGAACAGTTTTGATCCCTCTCCTTGCGTTCTTAGAAAATAAAGAGGAGCTTGCGTTTCCGAGAGAAGAAAAAAACCACTTATTCAGGTGGATGTACCTTGCTCTGATGTGGGGGCGATATAGCGGATCATCTGATAGTGATCTTGATAACGATTTGGACTATATCTACTCAAGTTCAGATCCAGTTGACGAACTAATTGAGGAGATTCGCCAAGATAAGGGCCGGCTTCAAGTAGAAGATACTGATCTCAGGCAAACTGGACGGCGAAGTCGATTCTACGAGATGCTGAAAATTTTGACGAGGGCTAACGATCCTATTGACTGGAAGACAGGAGAGCCACTCAATAAAAGCGACAGCCTTCAATCACATCATATATTCCCGACGAGTCAACTCTACGGTAATGCTACAGACGAAGACGGGAGAACTTATGACTCGGACATTACAGATCATCGCCAGCGTGCAAATGAGATAGCAAATCGTGCGTTAATAACCCCTAGGAGTAATCAAAAAATATCTAATAAGCTTCCGAGCGATTATTTACCCGAAGTAGCAGAGATACATCCTCGCGCTCTTGAAGGGCAGTTCATTCCGACTGAGGAGTCATTATGGAAGATTGAAAACTATGAGGAATTTTTAGCTGTCCGTCGTGAACGAATCGCAGATGAATTTAACGCGTTTATAGACAAACTCATTCGGGGAGAAAAAGAAGATGATGGCGTTGATCCCGAAGAAATTGTGAGCCGGGAAGAAGGAAAGCATTTGGAATTCAAAGAGACTCTACTTTATCACACATACAAAGAGTCACCAGACACAGAACTTCGTGCGCAAGCAGTCAAGGAGATCTGTGCATTTATGAATACTGAGGGTGGCTATCTTGTTATTGGGGTTAGCGATGATGGTACTGTGAAAGGGATAGATCGTGATTTGAAGTTGATGGATGATGATATTCAAAAATTTGAAGAGCAGTTGGAACAAGAAGCTAAGAATAGATTTGACAGTCCTACTCCATTTTCAGTCTATGTCGAGGACCTACAGTTCCCAGAAATAAATGGGAAAACAGTCTGCATCATACCAGTTAATTTCAGACCCAACGGACCTGTTTATTATCGTGAGAATGAAGAAACTAGACTTCCAGTCCGGTCGGGAAGTTCTTCGCGGAATTTACCCGCGGATCAAATTAGTGGATATATTGACGACCGGTGGGGATAGTTGAAAATCTGGTACAACAACTCACAAAACAGAGTTAACGCGGCTAACGTTTTCTGAGACATCAGCTGCACAGAGCAAGCAGATCAACAGACTGAATTCCCAACTACTCCGTTTTGTATTCCCGATACGATTTTCCGTACACGAATACAAGTATTTGGTATAGTTGAGCGTCCCGATGAAGATGCAACCTCAGTCGAGATAGCGAGATGGCTGGAAGATAGTTTCTGGGATTCATTCGCAGAAGGCTTCGACCCCGAGAAGAGGAAAATGAGGCTGACAAAGAGTAGGATTGGTGAGATAGATTCGAGTGCTGTGTTAGTGAGGTAGGAAATGCCGATGATCGAGAATGAACCTGTTGCTTACCATATAATTAGATTTATAACTATCACTTCGAAATCTAACTAAGATGCGTCGGTGGGTTGAATACGATCATAACGAGGTTGTATCTTTTACCGGTTATGTTACCGAGGTTCAAGAAAAGGAAGCCTCTCGTCGAGCCTATATAGTCAAAATCACGACTCCCGATAATCAGCCAATCACCGGGGCAATCTGGAAAAAAAGCCCTGCTGCAGAAATCCAGTGGGAAGAAGACAGATGGTATGAATTCTCAAATATTTTAGTTAAACAATGGGATGACGTTCTCTGTCTGAGTGCGACACCTCAGACAACTGTTCAAAAGACAACGTCTGAACACGAAGCACAAGAAAAATCTACAGATAGTGAAATAGCAGAGATTGAGGTAACAGCAAACCCACTGTCAGAATTCTATGAAGCGTTCCGAATTATTGGCTCTATTATAGAGACCGTCTTGGAACATGAGGCCACCTCGGTTTCTACCACAGATGAAAGTGAACCGATTGTCCAATACCACGCAGTAATCCAGACCATCATCAGTGATTCAGATCACTTACCGGCTGATACATCAGGATATGGGTCTCAGCAAGCAACCCGAACAGACTTCCAGATGACCCAGTACCGGGAAGCATTTGGCAACGGTGATTGGGTTACAGAGTTCCAGTGCATCGATGTTGAACCACTGAAAGACAGGACGCAACAACGTCTCAGCGAGTATGAAATTGTAGACACTCCTTCGCTGCTGATTCGTCCTATCGCCCCAACTTCGGAACAGCCGATCCCAGAGTCCGTCGCCGATTTTGAAGATCTTCAGAGGGCGCTTGAGCTACTCACAGAATTTCCAGCCGTACCAGCAGCTCCTGCGGATGATGTGGGTTCAAATATCAGTCTTCCAATCCATGACATATATATCAGCATCAGCGAGGAGTTTGACGAAGAAACACCTTCTCTTGACGCTGCTGAGCTCCCTTCCCCAAGCAAAAGCCCAGAGGAACCTTCAGCGACGAACGATCTCTTCGTAGATACCCACTCTATTGAGGAGACATTGGATTGGTTGCGAACCGAGTCGAGTCATGAAGGGCATATCGCCCACGAGCACAAGCAATCAGGTAAGGATGCCCAGTTCGCGGACACGATTCCCGTCTCGGATTCTGTTATATCGGCTGCTTCTACTCGCGGTATCACATCCCCCTACCGTCACCAGAACCAGGCTCTTGAAGCCGCCCAAGACGGGGATCACGTTGTCTTGGCGACTGAAACTGCGAGTGGTAAATCACTTCCGTATACGCTTTTGGCGCTTGAACGTGCTGTCACGGAACAACTGACCACATTGTATATTGCCCCGACGAAGGCGCTGATCAACGATCAAGCCGAAAATTTTAGACAATTCGCCTCAGAGATCTCCGGCGAATCGACACCCTCTGTCGGTGTCTATACCGGGGACACTCCTGATGAAGTCCGGAGGCATCATCGCCGGATGCCACCAGATGTCCTCTTGATGACGCCAGAACTCGTACATACGAGTCTCCTGCCGTATCATAACCGCTGGAACGGCTTCCTCAACCAACTTGGCACGATCGTCATTGATGAAGTCCACGAATTTCGAGGTCTCTTCGGAAGTCACACCGGTCTCGTTTTCCGACGATTGAACCGTCTACTTGAATCCTATAATCAGGACCCCACGTACTTTTGTTGTTCTGCGACGATCGGGAATCCAATCAATCACGCGAGCAATGTGACCGGTCAGCCGGCTTCCCAGTTCGCGCTTATCGATACCGATACCAGTAGCCGTGGGCGGCGGTTTTGGCTGTTATATAATCCACCTTTCAAACAGAGAGATTCCGATACGACGGACTCGGAATACGGCGAATACCCTGACAACTGGGACGAACGTCGTCAACGTGTCTATCGCCGTGATGGCCACCAGTGCACATCCTGTGGTAAACTCGGTGGCGTCAACGGGAGTGCCGAGCTTCATGCCCACCATATCGTCTCACCCGCTAACGGCGGCACTCACACCCTATCGAATCTCCGGACGCTGTGTGCCAGTTGTCACAGCAGCGAACACGACCATCCAGTCGGACGTAAATCGCTCCCGACAGATGACACTAACCAGCCGAGTGTTCCGGGAGAGGTTCGGGCTGGCTACGAACGCAAATCGAACCACCCGATATCTATCCGTCTTTTTACGGAACTCGTCGCTAGGTCTCACCAGACGCTCGTTTTCACCGGTTCTCGTCAAGGGGCAGCGAGATACACTACTGCCGCAGCGAACCGACTGGAAGAAATGAATCTCAACGACCTTGCTGCTAAGGTGATGGCTTACCATGCTGCGCTGCCCGATGCGGATCGGGAAGCTATCGAACAAGGACTTCGTGATGGTGAGGTTCGTGGAGTCTGGTCGACGAATGCCTTGGAACTCGGTATTGACGTGGGGGGTCTAGACGCTATTACCATTGATGGTCATCCAGGAACCAACATGAGTCTCTTCCAACAAACTGGGCGAGCAGGACGCGGAGAAGAAGACTGTCTGATCCTGTTCGTCGCTCGACCGAGCCCTCTCGATCAATTCTGCATCAGTCACCCCTCGGCAATATTTGACGAACTGCCGGCAGAAGCCAAAATAAATACTGAAAACACTGAACTGCTTGAAGATCACGTGGTTGCTGCCGCCGATGAAAAACCACTCCGTATCTCCGACGAAGCGAACTTCGGCGGGTCATTCCCAGCTATAGTTTCTGACTTGACAGACGGCCAGCGGTTGACACGCTCAACTGATGATCAGGGGATCCATTGGAACTCCACCGAAGCTGATACACAATATAATATGGCGCTCCGAGGAGAATTTGGGACCGAATACACGCTTATTGATCAGACTCGGGATGCTGAAATCGGTGAATTGACTTTCCCAGATGTGCTCCGCGACTGCCATCCTGATGCGATTTATAGCCATCGTAAACTGAACTATCAGGTTGAAGATTTCGATGAAACGCGCACCCAGATAACTCTCCGTCAAATCGAAAACGAATCCAGGTACACACGACCGCTCTTTGACCAATCAGTCACCGTGCCCAAAATTACGGATATAAAATCGCTCCCCAATGAGAATAAGGCAGAAATCGGCTTCGCGGAAATGGTCTACCACGAAGAACTGGAAGGCTATCTACAATTCAGATACCCTGGTGACGAAGACCCGACCGAACACAGTATCGAGGAGTCACTTCCGGACTATCGACTTCGAACCAACGGGCTCTTCATCACCCTTCCGAGCTCTCTTGAAGATAGAATAAGGGAAATGATCAATTCTCAAGAAGGTGTGCTTGCAGGGATTCACGCCATAGAACATGCCTTACGCTCTATGTTCCCTCTTTCAGTTCTTTGTTCTTCGAACGATATTACCGGTCTCTCAGTGGTCAATCATGACACAACAGATGGCCCTACAATATTCATCCTTGATAATGTCCCAGGGGGTGCAGGGTTGACCGAAAGCGGCTATGCTCAAATTGAATATCTGCTTACACAGACTAGAGATCTGATCAATTCATGTGATTGCGCATCGGGTTGTCCTTCATGTATTCATCTCGAATCATGCCGGTCACGAAACCGGGTTCTCAAAAAAGAACTCGCCCTATTCGCACTCAACAAGCTCTGCTAACATCGCTGCAAGACTACCAAGTCGTATACGCTATTCTCTCGGTGGACTATATGTAGAACACTTTTGTGAAGCAGATTTCATGACAGTTGTTTGAGAGGAGTACAGAGGACGATCGAAATAATTCGCACTATCCCCGATAAGTATTGGAATGTCGTGTGGAACGACGAGGTCGAACGTCCGTGTAGCAAGGGGATGGTGCGGGTTCCAACTCCGTCGCTTGAAGCAGTTCAGTAAACTGAGTGCGCTTCATTTCGCTTCGGTTGTTTGTTCCACTCCGTGGTCAACGGTTATCAGGCACCCCCGAGAAGCGTTGGTGATCGATATGGTGGAGCAGTTTAATCTCCCATTGGATGGTGGGTCAGCGACAAAGGGGCATATCGAACTCTTCAGGAGCTACGGGCGGTTCAAGACGTACTTTGAGGATGCTGTCCGGATGCGCGTCGTCACGTACTGTGACTCTCCGGAATTCATCCTTGAACTGTTTGATCGGGTAGATACGCTGGAACAATTGGAAGTGGTTGTGGGTGACGTTGATGATTATCGGGAGCGACTGATTGACAAGCCCAAAGTTGCGGATCGACTCGAACTGCTCAAACGCGAAGAGAAGTTGGTGATCTATCTCTGTGAGACGAAGGAAGTACATAGCAAACTCTACCTGATTGAGTACGGCGCTGAAAGAGACGATTCCTCAGCGAGTGACGGGACTGACGCATCCCAGCAGACCTTCGAGTGGACTGATTCGGACTCTACCCCCAGTGGTGATAGATCTGATACAGACGGATCTGAGGATTCTACGGAGACAGAGACGGTACGCCCGGCGACGGCGATTGTCGGATCGCCGAATCTGTCAAGTAACGCATGGACGCGACAAGCGAATGCCGGTGTCGTGTTTGAAACGACGACCGAGACATCGGTGTGGGCTGATCTGGTGGGATTCTATAAAGAGCATCGATCCTACAATAACAACGGTCCGTTCCTCGATGATCTTACGGAGCGACTGGAGCGGACATCTGATGATCGGGCGGAAGTAGTCTCACTGTACACTGAGGGGAAGGTGAAGACCCGCGACGAAGTGAGTGAACTCCACGGCCGGCTCGATGAGCGGATTGAATCCGAGGTAGATGAAGTCGACTTGGTACTCGGCGATGAGACGGAACTGAGTGAGGGTGCCGAAGAAGAAGTCGACAAGCAGCAACAGGAGTCAGATGGCGATGAGGGTGATTTCACGGCTGAGGATCTGGATCCGAGTGATGAGAATACGACTCGAATCAACCTTTCATTGCTGGGTCATAGTGATGATGCGATTGAGGCGTTGTCCCGAATGACCGATTACGACGCGTCTCTTTCCGGCGATTCACTGACGACGACACCACAGGCGGTCCAGCAGTACAAGCGCGATGTCTATGAGGTGCCGACGATGCGTGTCCAGCGGACGCAAACAGGCGATGATATCCCGGTTGAATTCGGGCGTACACTGAGTTTCCATGCTGAGGGACGAGTCTACCGGGTTGGAACGCCGGTCCCCGACGATCCGGATGTTGTTGATACCGCTCTGTCTGATTTAGAGGAGTACTTCGAGACGGTTGATAAGTACGGAAATTGCAACGATGCAGACGCGGTGAAGGCACATATGACTGAGGCGTTGCTGTGGATGTTCTGGGCACCGTTTGCGAACCGTGACGCCGCATTCTACGACCAGTACGGGATTGATCTTGACAAAGCGCTCCCGAACCTCTATATCTACGGTGAGTCCGACGCAGGGAAGGGGACATTTGCACGGTTTGCACTATCGATGATCAGCGGCGGACGAGTGCTGAATCCGGTTGATGCCGATGAAGTCGGGAAACGCAAGGTCCGCGGGATGCGGTCTGCGAATACTGCGTTTCCTGTCGTCGTTGATGACATCACAAAAGATACGGTGAACCGACTAGATACGTTCCGGAATTACTGGGGGAACTGGACGCCGGAAGCGAGTTATCCGCTCTTTGCGTTCATCAGTAACGACAAGCGTCCGGATGAGTGGTTCCGGAACCGATCGAAGATTCTGCATTTCAACGTGAATTTCGACACGAGCTACAAGGGTGAGGCTGATGTCAACCGGCTTATCGAGCAAGATAACCCGCTGTTCTTGTGGTTCACCCACGAGATGCTGACCCGTGAGTTGACGCTCTCGAACGATGATGATGCGCTACGGACGGCTCGTACCGTGGTGATGGAGCTGTATGAGTATGCTGACCGGAACGTGCCGGAATGGTTCCCACGCCGTCCTGCCGAGCAGGAACACGATGCAGGACGTGACCGGTGGTTCGATTTGCTCAAGCGTGATGATATTACGACGGAAGATCAGGGTGAACGGTTCCGTGTGTCGTTCCCAGAGGAGATGTCGACGGACACCTACACGTACGCGCGGGATCCACCGACGGTTGCGCGGGTTGAGCGGCGTGGCCGTGATTTGCTGATCAAATCACCAGACGAGCTCCTTGACTGGTTGGGAGAGCCGCCAGCTGGCGTTGAATTGGATGGGCGGGCAGGTGGAGAAGCAGGTTCAGAGACGAGTGAAACGGAGACTTCTGACGGGCTCCTTGACCAAGTTCGTGGGCTATTCAGTTGAATTGGGTTGCCTGGTGGGTTTTCCCCTCTGTGGTGATTCAGATGCTGGCTATTACCCGAAGAACGCGGCCTCGTAGGATTGTGAGGTGATTGCTACAAGGGTTTATAAATCGCAATGTCATTCTAGGGGTTTAGGCCGATGGCAACAGAAACCGATTCGAACAATCTAGATACCCCGAAGCAATGGTCCGCCCGGGTCGCTGTTACTGGGACGCAGTTTCAACTGCCGCAGTTCGTTGCTGAAGAGACTGCGTTCAAGAGCAGCAGGCACACGGTGAAGCGTGGAGCTCTGGTTGCTTGGTACTACCACGAAGAAAGAGACAAAGCGGTTCTTTCGAACGCGGATCTCCATCATCCAGCGCTTGAATATATTTCAAGTTGCCGTGTGTCGGGAGTTAGCAACGAAGAGGTAGAGTCCGGAGATGTCTCGTCTGGGAAAGTAACCATTCCTGCGGATCTGCCAAATGATGTTTACGACCGGCTAGTCGCCGCTGATGCGGTTGTATTAAAAGTAGCACGTGTGCGGCAAGACGAGGATACAACGACGTTCGCATCAGTCTACCCTGCTGGGGACTATGATCGAGGAGAGCCAGTTGACGTGACCTGTGAATATATTTATACAGATAAGTACGAGGACGATGGTGACTCGCCATCCAATTCAACCATCACTGGAATAGAGTCAGAATTTAAAAATTCAATCTGAACGGATCTAAAATAGCGCAAATTCTGGTTGCCTCAAGCTTGAATTAGCCGGTAGTGCTGTGTGACGATACTTCGATGGGACTCACAACGTGAGACAGATCCTTCTCTGGTATTCGTTACTACAGAGGTAAGTTGTGTATAGCGTGGTCTACAGCAGTTATCGTGTTAAATGCCTACTAGGCTAGATTATCATATATTATATATGATTGATTGAGAATATGTAGTACGGCGAGCGGATACTCAGATTCAATTGCTCACGGATGAATTGGCGATTTCTGAATATCGGTCGACACGACCGGGAATTATTCTTAGATCTAGGAGCGTCCGTGACTGAGCTTTTGCGCTGTAGTCCAACGACTGCTCTGTAGAGAAGATAGATGATGCCGAAAATAACGAGGAGACAGACGAGACCGAACGCGAGCAACGGCCAAAGGGAACCACGAGCACCATTAAAATACCACATGTGTCCGAGACCCATTACAGGAATCATGAACAGCATAATGAGAAACGGGACGAGGAGAATCGCAGCAATGACGATCAAGATTAGCCGAAGAAGCCCGTCATTTGCGGTCAAAGATGCCGATTTTGTTAGGAGTGCAAATAAAATGGCATACAGATTCCCAGCTGAACCCGAACTATCCCACGAAAAGATAGTTCAAACCACGTTATTTGATATTCATCGACTCCACTGGGCTATGTAGCCCATTTTCAATTCTACTGGGCCTACTAGTAACTCATCGGAAGGCTCTGGTGAATCGCTGGAAAGCGTCGGCTTCGACCGTCAGAACTAGTGGGATGAAGCGGGAAACCGCCGATGGTTCATGTCGAAGATTTCCCGCTTCACGAGTAAAGCGGTTCAGTTAGCTAAAAATGCTGTCGGTGGCCGAGGCGAAGTCGCCGCCCCCGACGGGGGTGGCGGCTTCGCCGACTACGCCGTCGTATCGCTGCATTGTCTTCGGGTTTACTTGGAGAAATCCTACCGAGAGACGTTGGATCTGCTGAGCGAGATGCCACATATTCTCGGGGAGATCGGCCTTGAACCGGCCGATCTCCCAGATCACTCGACGTTAGTGAAGTGGTTTGATAGAATCAAGACAGCACTCTGGCGAGTGCTGCTGCGCCTCTCGGCGCAGCTGCACGACCCGAGCGGTCACGCTGCCATCGATGCGACGTTCTTCGACCGCGAAAACGCCAGCAAGCACTACTGTCGGCGGACGAATTATCGCGTTCAGACGCTCAAAACAACAGCGCTCGTCGATACAGAAACCCAAGCCATTCTGGACGTTCACTGTACGACCGAGAAACGCCACGACACACAGCTCGGCTGGC
>SL_4KL_010_BRINEDRAFT_10001237_pt1 | contig 14050 bp, 15 predicted proteins | sample SodLak_010_BRINE_2_FD_10664 | JGI IMG/M metagenome (IMG submission 10664)
GCGTGTATCTCCCAGACCCTCGTTATGACAGTAGACACAATCGAAGTTACAGCGATCAGTAAGCGAAATCCGAATCCCCGTCACTTCACGACCGAACTCGTCTTCGAGGGGCATACACCCATCTCTGGGTCGGACGGCATATAGATATGTGGGGTGGTGACGATAGTTACGGGGTGGAGGTTCGAAGACGAACTCGCCGGTGACACAGTCACTCAACGTCGCGGTCGGGAAGATCCTCAAGCGCAGGTCCGTGAAGGACATCCCCATCGTAATTGAACCGGGAACCATGACAGGGGCAGTCCCAGGTTCGTTCCGCGTCGTTCCACTCGACGATGCAGTTCAGATGTGGACAGATCGCTGAAACGGCGTGAACAGTCCCTTCTTCATCGCGATAGATACCCATCGGTTCGCCCTTGTGTCGGCAGATCGTTGCTTCGTCGTTCGACTGGGGGATATCCGAAGGCGAAAGCATGGCAGTCAGCCAGTCACTGACGAAATTCACACCAACAAGCGAGTTCTCGGTGACGAAATTCGATGCCGAGGATACCGGTGGAAGCCGCTGGGGATCGAAGACATCTTCCCACGAACTCGATCCCTCGACAATCAGATCTGTCAGAATCATCCCGGCAGCAACACCACCACTCATCCCCCAGCCTTTGAATCCCGTCCCGACATAGACATGCTCGCCCAAGGGATCGATCTGGCCGATGAATGGAACGTTATCAACAGGTGTGTAATCCATCGTCGACCAGCGATACTCAACCTCCTCGACAGAGAAGTGTTTGCGTGCGAACTCCTCACAGAGGCGGTACCGTTCCGAGGGTGGCGGTCGATGCGCGCCTTGCTTGTGGCCGTGCCCACCGACAAGCAGGAGTTTCTCGCCGTCTTCTCCTCGTGCGCTTTTCCGGATGGAATACTTCGCTGAAGAGTTGCCAAGGAACATGCCATCAGGATGTGTTTCTTCGATGCGAACGGCGAGCAGATACGAGCGGTACGGATACATTCGTGTGAAGTAGCCAGCACGGTCGAAAAACGGGAAATGCGTGGCAACAACTACATCCTCGGCTTCGACTGAGCCGTGTTCTGTTTCGACTGTGACCGGTCTGGCTGTGTTGATATCAGTCGCCTGCGTCTGCTCGAAAATATACCCTCCATTCTCATCGAACTGCCGGGCGATTTCGAGCAGATACGACCGCGGGTGAAACTTCGCCTGATCGTCGAAGCGAACTGCGGCCTCGACATCGAACGGCAGTGGTGTCGATTCCGCAAATGTCGCCGGCAGGTCGAGTTGTTTTGCTGCCTGTACCTCCTTGCGGATATCCTCGACCTCGTCGCTATCTGTCGTGTACGTGTATGCTTCCGTTCGCTCGAAATCACAGTCGATCCCGTGTTTTTCGACCCGGCGCAGAACCTCCTCGATTGCCGCCTGGTTGGCATCAGCGTACTGTTGTGCCTTCTGTGCCGTAACCTTCGAGAGCAGACTGTCGTAGGTGAGACCGTGTTGTGACGTGATCTTAGCTGTCGTGTGTCCCGTGACACCCTCACAGATACGGTCTGCCTCGATGAGTGCTACAGAGCGACCCTCATCTTGTAGGTTGATCGCCGTCGTCAACCCCGTAATGCCACCACCCACGACGGCAACATCGACGTCGAGTCCCTCTTCGAGCGGACCGTAATCGGTCGTCTCCGTCGTCGCAAGCCACACTGACTCTCCCCGTGTGCGATCAGATTCAGACATGTGTTACCAGTACAACGTAACAATCGAATGAAATATAAGGGCGGGGGTGACCCCCACCGAACACGTCAAGCAGCGACTCACAGTCCGAGCTAACATACGCACAACACTCAAACACGTAAAACCACGCACTACAGATCTTCTACACAAGGTGCAACGACAACTGCAAACTGCAAATTTTTGAAGAGGTGTCTCGAATCGTCTTCGTCTCTATTTGAGAGTGTTACAGCGTTGCTTGGAACGAATCCACCCATTCCTTCGGGACCGGGAGATCCGTCAACACACGCGACTGTAACCGGTAGTACCCGTTATGTGCTTTCTGGCAGTTCGCTTCCATCCACACCCGGGCTTCCGAGGAGTTCAGGTACTCAATGAGGTCAGTTATCGACACACCGTCTCTCGGGACGGTGTAGTACACCGAGTGTTTCGGAACGACGTCACCGCGGTCTTCCAGCCAGAACCGTGGTTCCTTCGCGATATCTCTAAACACGATTTTCGGTTGTAGGATGTCTTGCATCGGCGGGTTCTCATGCCATGCATACCACTTCTTCCCGCCTTCTACGCACGATCGGTTCTCTAATCGCTCCCGGTACTGCTCTAACCAGTCGAGGGTTGTGCCGAGCTCGTCTTCACTAGCGAGCTCACCGTTCGATTTGTACGGGCACACAAACACGGAATCCGTATACGGACCGTCGAACTCCCGTAACTGACTCCCGGACACTGTCGGTCTGGCCCACTTATCATCAACCTGATCCGGGATATCGTCACGGTCCATCACGAACACTTTGTCCGCACCGGTCGCCAACCCCGGCGAGATTCGAACGGTGATATCGCCAAGCACCGCGCCGGTTTGCATCGATTCGACATCGGCATCGCGGATACTCGATGCCCAACTGTCACCGTCCGGGAGCTCGGTCGTGTGCGTCGAATCGTCTCGAAGCTTCACCGTCGTCGTCTCGTCGACCCGTGTGCGTCGAACCGTCGTGATACACGGGAACGTTATCAGGCCCGTGAACGCGTCCTCAGGGATGTGCTCAATCTCTTCGACCCGTAGCCGTCGCTCGTCAGTAACCGCCTGAGCGGCGCAGCAGTGTCCACGTACTCGTACTTCTCCGGAGTAACGAACGATAACACGCCGTTCTCTGCAAGTAACGCGAGAGACCGTTCGAAAAACAAGAGGTACAGGTCGAACCGACCGATCGCCGTATCGAACGCGGCTTTGTACCGGGTCTTCTCATCCTCATCGAGCCCTTCGATCGGGACGTACGGCGGGTTCCCGACGATGTACTCAAACTCACCGTATTCAAGCATTTTATCGGCTAAGAAGTCCTGTTCCTCGAATTCGACGTGCGTTAACTCCCGGTTTCGTGCCCGTGTAAGGTGCTCCGGGTTCGTCTCCACACCGATACCATCCGGGTACTTCCATCCTTTCTCGTCACACACACGTTCCACGGCAGCTGCGAACGGTGCGTCCCCACATCCCGGGTACAGGATACGGTCGTCGTTCCCCGGTTCGTCATCACGGAATAACCGTCGAACCATTTTCTCAGCTAACCCGTCGGGAGTGGGGACGTGCCCTTTCATCTACACAGTACTCAATCCGCTTCGTACTTGAATGTCTGTGAAGTCACTCATCGCCGTCGTCGGTACTGGTGCCGGTGACGTCGAACGTATCCTGCTACACGTCGATGTGTCCGGCGACGTTCGATTAACTGTCGAAACCGTCGAGCACAATCGGATTTTGGAGGTCCGTGTCGACGTATCCGCCACCGAGAACACGTCAGGTGAAAACCCTACGTAGATGTGCGGACTGATATTCGGGATAGAATGCGCGAATCTCGCATAGAATTATCGTGCGTATTCATACTAGTACTGTCATGGGCGCAGGTCAGTTCTAGAAACCATAGCGGTCGTGGGCCTCGTCGATTGGTAGAATTTCGAGTACACGAACCTCTGACTCATCTTCTACTATTGTATAGAAGACTGTATAAGTCCGGGAGATATGCATCCGGCAGCGATCTCGGCGGCCATCAATGGGGAGTTTTTCCTTGTCTCCGCGGCCCTGGCCTGGATACGGGTTTGTAGCGAGATACCCCAACTTCTCTTTGCAAACACGTGTTGTCTTTTCGTCGGCGGCTTCGAGGAAGGTACGTGCATCGTCGCCCAACAGCACGTCGTATTCAGACATCTTCAAGCGCGGTCAGATCCTCAGAATCGGCTGCTTCGACATCTCGGAACCGATTTTCGAGTTCTTCGCGCCGGCGCTGTCGGGCGAGTTCTTTGAGCAACTCGTCGTACGTCTGTCCCGGTTTCTTGAGTTCGTGTAGCTCCTTGTGGGTCTTTTCTGTGACTGGAATTCGTTTGTCTGCCGACATTGTCTTGTTAGTGCTTACAGTCCTTACAATATTAACAGTGTCGATAGCTGCTTTCACATCGCTACCTGTGAGCTTCTCCGCCAGCACGTCGTCATGCGATTCCGGTATTACAGAAAATCGAGGAGAATGCCCACGATCTTCACTCGTGGGAGGAGGTCAACACTACGGTTGCGGTCGAAATTAGCAGTCGAAGGCAAAACTACCGTTAGAGTGTCTGAGAATCTGTTTTAGGATGCGCGGGACCGGATTTGAACCTCGTCGAGACGGTCTTCCTGACGCTGACCCCACACCTCGGCCGCGAGCAGACCCGTCGTTGCCTGATTTCGAGGTTGGCGAGACGGCAAGAACCCGCAAGGCCGCGACCCGGATTTTCCCGTATTCCCCCCGTGGGGTCTTCTCATCGGGAAAGCGACCGGTAAGGATTTGGGACTTCCGTTAGAGGTTTCGTGCATACATGGCGGACGCCTCTGCCCTCTCTGATTCCCTTTCTGGTATAGCCGACCGTGCCTCGGATGATATGAGCGAACGGGACGTGGAGAACCTCTTTCTCGAAACCGGGTTTTACGACGCGCTTGGATACGAGGGAACTGGGACGGACATCCGGAGCGAGTTCACCCTTCCTGACGACCGCCGTCCCGACTACGTCACACTGGACACGAACGAGGCCGTCACCACCGTCTACGAGTTTAAGACGACCGGGCGAGATCTTCCTGAACACGAGGACCAACTGTTTCACTACATGGGCGAGCTTCGGGCGGACTACGGCGTTCTGACCAACGGCGAGCGCCTGCGGCTGTACGAACAGGACAGCGACCGTCCGCTCATGGTCGTTGCCCTCGACGCCGTCACCGACAGCGAAATCCGGGATCTGCTCAGTGCGCTCCAGAAACGCGAGTTCGACCTGACCGACCCCGAGGACGTAAACCAGTTCTTCGAGGATCTCGACCCGATCCCGCTCGACGAACAGGCCGACCTCGGACAGGAGCACTTCTTCGACACGTTCCGGCTCGAAGCGGGCAGTCCGTTCGCCGACCTCGTGACGGGGATGATGGACCTGCTTCACGAGTTACGGGACGAACAGGAAGAGAAGTTCGTTCTCGGGGCCTACGAGTTCTGGGAGGCGACCTATGCCGACGAGCCAGACGAGATTCCGGATTCGTGGGAGCCGTTCATCAACGGGAAGCAGTCGCTTCGGGACTTCATGTTCTGTCTGGAAAGCGGGCACGCCCTGCTCTCCCGACTCCTGTTGGCGAAAGCGACCGAAGACCACGACTTCTTCGCCGGGACTGGCTACGAGGGCATGGGTGAATACTTCCGGGGGCTACAGGGCTTCGGCGACACGATCAACCTCGATGCTTTCCCCGTCGCGGCGGACAACCTCATCGACGATATGCAGGACCAGCTCGTCGAGGGGCTGTTTCAGGACGACATCTTCGTGTGGTGGAACGACGGCTACGCCGAACAGCTCGCCCGTGGTCACGAAACCGGTGCGAGCCAGTTCCGAGACGTTGCTCGTGGGACCGGTGACGTAGAGCGAGTCAGTGCCGCCACCCGCGACCGGTTCAGTCGGGCAGTCGCCGAAGTGTTCTTCAACGTGCTCCGCTTCGACTTCAGCGACGTACAGGGTGACCTGCTCGGAGACCTCTACCAGCGGTATTTCGACCCCGAGACCCGGAAGGCACTCGGGGAGTTCTACACCCCTCAGCCGGTAATCGACTACATCATGGACGGCGTCGACTACGACCGTGGCGTGTCCAACGAGCGGCTTATCGACCCAGCCTGTGGGTCTGGAACCTTCCTTGTCGAAGCCGTCGAGCGGTACATACAGGACGTTGAGCGGTACAACGACGACCCGGAGTGGGAGGAGCACCTCCGGGACCTCTGTACCCGCCCCCGGATCGTCGGGCTGGACATACATCCGTTCGCGGTTCTGATGGCACAAATACGGTTCGTCGTCGCTATCCTCCCGGCCTATCGGAAAGCGAAAGAACAGAACCCCAACTTCACACTCCGACGTTTGCCGATCTACAGGACGGACACCCTCCGAAACGAGCGGGAACTAACCGGGGTGGACATCGGCGACGACGGAACCCGACAGATGACCTTCGACGCCATGACCGAAGACGAGCAGGACGTGTATATTCCTGTTCCGCTCCCTATCGAGGTCGACGAGGACGCCGATGTCGAGACCGAGGACGGGTTTCTGGTTCGGCGAGTGCGGATGCCCCTGTTCGACACGATCCAACTGGAAACGGGAGTCGGGAACTTCGGAGAGTACTTCGCCGCCCTGCAGGGCGTGCTCGACACTGTGAAGGACCACATAGCGTTTGCCGACGAGTACGGTGACGCCTTCGACTGGACCTACAGAAGTGGTCTCGAAGAGAACGTCAACAACTACACGTCGCGGGAGTATGACGGGGTCGAAGAGTTCTTCGAACCCTACGTCGACGATATGCTGGAAAACGTCCGGTATCTGCAGGAAGAACACAACGACGGACGGCTGTTTAAGATGTTCGAGGACACAGTTCTCGCTCTCGTTGTGAAGAACTACATGGAGTACGACTACGTCGTCGGGAACCCGCCCTACGTTCGTATCCAGAACCTCCCCGACAAGCAGAAGAACATGATGGACCAGTTGTACGAGGCGACGACAGGGAACTACGACATCTACTGTCCGTTCTACGAACGCGGGTTGGACTGGCTGACCGACGAAAGCGGGAAGCTCGGGTTTATTACACCGAATCAGTTTGCAGTCACCGACTATGGTGAGGGTCTCCGTCGGGTTCTACTCCGTGAAAGCCGGATCGAAGAGTTCTACGACTTCCGGGATTCGGGCGTTTTCGAAGACGCGACGAACTACCCGGCCATCGTCATCCTCGAAGATGAACCTGATGAAGAGGCCCGCGAGAGCAACGAGATACGGTGTGTCCGTGTAAAAGCAGATACCGACGAGGAAAGAGACCGGGAGCTGGACAAAGCTATTATCGAAGGAGTGCGGGAACACCGCGACGATCCCGGATACAGCGACGAGTTCATAGACGTGTTCGACTTCCCGCAGGAGAAACTGACTGCCGAGGACTACTGGGCGTTGATGCCACCAGAAGAACTGCAGGTCTTCGAAAAGCTGGACGTACAGAAAGATGCGACAGTTGGGGAAGTCACTGATGCTGTCTTTCAGGGTATCCGAACCAGCGCGAATAAAATATACGTCGTCGATGTGCTGGACGCCGACCGGATCGAATCAGACGATACGGGAGACGTAGTTACTGTTGTTCCTACCGGAGAATCAACAGAGTACGAGATCGAAACAGATCTTCTTAGACCTTTCCTCGAAGGCGACGAAGTAAAACGATGGCGAGGGGACTGGGGCGGTCTCCATGTCGTTCACCCATACTATGCCGAAGAAACCGAAGATGGCGAGTTGGAAGCCGGGCTATATTCACAGGAATATCTGGAAGAAAACCTTCCCCTGACGTGGGAGTTTTTCCTCGCTCATAAGGAGGAACTCGAAGGGAGAGAAAGCGGACGAAAAGAAGGGAAAGACGACTGGTACGGGTATATTTACCCGAAGAACCTCGGAAAGTTTGAGAACCCGAAAATAATACAGGCCCATATCGCAACAGATGCCACCTTCATGATCGACGAGCCGGGGACTTGGTACTTTACTACGGCCTACGGAGTTCTTCTAACTCCACGAGTTCGTAACCTCACCGAAGAGATGGCTTGCCAGTTGAACTCGAAGGCTTTGGACTTCTACTTCAAACACATAACGACGGTGAAGATGGGAGGTTTCTACGAATACCGGTCACAGTACGTCGAAAAGCTCCCCTGTATCACCGAGGACCGAACTGGTGGCTTCGACACCATGCGGGAGAAGGCGGGTGAGATCGTCGACACGATAGACCTCGACAGTAAGACCGACCGGTTCCCCGAGGCCTACCTCGGCGACTACGACGGCCAACTCAACTACATCGACTACGAGTGGCAGACACGGCGCTATCCGGTCAACGCTGAGGTACAGGAAGACGGTGAGGGCGACTTCGTCGTGCAGGCCGGACGCTCCGACGAGATCAACGACCCGGCCATGTACTCCGACGACCGTGAGGCCCGCAAGCGACGTGCCGAGTACGTTCACGCCGCTGTCGACGGGCGTAACGTCAAAAGCGGCGAGGAGACGACGATCCCCATACCCCGAAGCGACGACGGCGTAGAGGAACTTCTCGACCGGCTCGAAGCCGACCGTGAAACCGTCGATGAAACGGACATCGAGGATCTCGAAGCGGACATCGACGAAGCCGTCTACGACCTATTCGACCTGACCGAGGACGAACGCGACGTTATCGAGGAGTACCTCGAAGTCTTCTGAACACGGACAGACGCCAGACGGGACCGTTTCGTCCGGTCACCCGTCGTATATCTGAACGACCTCGTCGTCCAGTTGAACGTATAGCTCCTCTACGTCACGAGAAACCTCGTAGACGGTGTCAACCGACGAGGTCAGGCCCGGCGCGACCGTCCAGTCACCCGCTCCGCTTCGGATGGGTTCGTATTCACGTTCCTCGTCGTCCCAGAGCGGTACGTCAGCACGTTCGTCCAGTCCCGATCCGGTTGTCGGAACGTCAACATCCTCGTCAGTCACGTTCGTCATATCGATTGCGACTCTGACGCCGTATTCGTCGTCTCCACCACCAAATCGTTGACCGCCGGGAAAGGTGACTGTGTCATCGACTTCGGCACGGGTAACCTCGTACTCGAAGTCACCGGACTCGAACGACTCACCCACCTCGTAGGGATCGTCGAAGTCCGGATCGTCGTCGAGACACCCGGCCAGCAGGACGGCTGACCCGGCGAGTCCTGCTTGTAGAAACCGTCGCCGTCGTATCCCCGATGGGGAGGTTTCAGACTTTTCTGAACAATTCTCCATACTTGCGAGTTAGTATGTATAACGCTACGTTAGTATAACTAACTATTCGTCGGCTCTAATCCCTCAGCGTTCGATTCTCCGGCGATGCGGAAGTCTGCCGGGTGGATGACGATAGCCGACGAGCGGGTTCTGGAGTATCTCGACGAGCACGAAAGCGGAACCCCGAAACAGATGGCAGACACCGACGGGTTTCGCTTTTCTCGGTCGTATATCCACCAACGCTGTCGGGAACTCGAACGCTACGGGCTGATCCGCCACCTCGGAAACGGCGTCCACATCCTCACCGACGAAGGCGAACAGTACCTCGAAGGCGACCTCGATGCCGGCGAACTCGAAGCCGACGAGTCGGACTGACGGCCCCGTAGCCCTATGTAGCCGACCGTCTTTGGTTCTGATATGACCTTCAGCGTCTCGTGGCATACGCTCCTCGACGAACTGGAGGAGTTACCGGACGGGGCGACCCTGATAACGCCACTCCCCCACAAACGATTCCGCGTCACCGACGTACAGGAGCACCGCGTCGTCATCGACTACGAGGACAGAGACGAAACCCGCCCGCTTCAGCGCGACCAGTTCGAGACGCTGTACCGGCGTATCAGCGACGAACCCGATGGCTTCGAACTCGACCGGCTCCCACCCGACGCAGACCCGTACCCTGCCGTCCTGAGTTTACATCCACGGTTCGAGATCGACGAGGATAGGGGTGTTATCGTCGAGAGCGAGGGGCCGACCACGAGCCAGCTCCTCGACGACGAGCACGACGCTGACCCCGACGACAGGACCGAACCCGACCTCGACGTGTACGCCGACGCGCTCCTCCTCGTCGACGCCCTCGAACGTCACGAAGTCGAGGTCCTCGAAGACATGGAGACGGACGCCCTCGTCAACCTCTACACGTTGCTCTCGGACGTACAACGGAACGCGAACGACCTCCGGCAGGACGTGGCTGACGTACTCCTGAACCGGCTCCACCACGACCGACCGGTGGCAGGACCGTTCGGTTCCGTCCAGCGGACTACCCGCCGCAACCGGTCGCTGAAAGACGAAGACGAGGTACTGGCGACACTGGAAGAAGCGGGCCTCAATCCCGACCGCGTCATGGGCGTCGACCGGTCGAAAGTGGATGACGCGCTGGAAGTCACCGAGCTGTCCGAGAGCGACGTGTACGAGGTCGAACAGTCGGAGTACGTGCGGAAAGCGGAGGTCGACGAAGAACGGAAAGAAACCCGACTACAGGGCCTCAAAGACCAACTCGCCGCCGCTGACGACGACGAAGCCGAGGAACTGCGGAACGAGATCGAAGAACTCGAAGACCGTATCGATGAACTCACCTCGTTCCGAACCGGGTCGGAGTACGCCTGACTGAGCTATATTACCCCTAATATCATAACTGCAAGTAATCTTTATGATTCTCCAGATCTTTACTACATCCATGTCCGAGTACGTCACTATCACCGTCGAACCGGACACGAAAGAGGAGTTCAGGAGTCGTCTCCGTGGTGGCGAACGCTACGACGACCTGCTTCAACGGATGATCGACGCATACGACCACAGAGAGGACTAACGACGATGTCTGAAGGAAAAGTCCGCCCGGAGCCAGCGGGCGAACGAGGAAGGCGAACGGTGACGACGTGGAGGTTGTCGTCTCTATGGGATTAGCGGACGATAGTCTTATATCTTCTTCCAGCGGTCAGTCAGCGACTCAGTCGTGGGAAGAGGTTTGGGAGGGTCTCGATAGCCCGAGGGCCATCGATGTCGCCGAAATACCCGATGGGGACTTCACTGCTTACGTCAGATACGCGGAAGATGAGGGTCCTGATGAAATCAGTCAGCAGGGTCTTCACCCGCTACGGTGTCCTATCCCTCCATGGTTTCAGTACGTTTCACCGGCGATTTACTACCTCACCGACGACGAAAAAAGTCGCCTCAACGGGTCGGCGAATCCGAAGACGATCCAGACCGAGTGTGAAGAAGACGGGCGGGTTTTCTACGCTGTACTGGCCGAAAGCGACGGGCTTGATCACGAAAGCGGGCTGGAAGCGCAGACCGTCATCGGTTGGCTCACGACGTTCGCACAGGACTACCTCGGCCTCGAAAACGATGATTACGAACTGTTCTTTTCGGGTAACCGGTCCATCCATCTGCACACCTCCCAGTTCGTCCCCGGCAACTCGGGACTGGAGTGGCTGAAGGACCGAGCTGAAACGTTTAACGAAGAACACGATGCGGAATTGGACACGTCTATCTACCAGAGAAAACCCCAGTTCCGGCTTACCGGAGTAGAACACTATCGGACTGGACTTCCGAAAATTCCAGTCGCCGAAGACGCTACACGGGAAGAGATTACCCATGCTCTCACAGAGGATCTGGAGAAAGACTACCCGTTTGAAGTGGACGAGTCATACTACTACAACTCTAAACTATTATGTTGCAGGGATTCGCAAGACTGCACAGGGAAGGGGCCGATACCCGTACTTACTGAGTATATAAAGGAAAGGGACGGCGAGGCGAGCGATATTACCCATGATGACACAGACGATATTACCCATAATACTCCGAGTGAACCTATCGAATCGCCGGTCTCCCCCTACGCCAAAACTGGTGATGGTGAGCGGTCGGTCATCTTACTGAAGCAAACGGGTGAGGTGGTCGAAGAGAACGGCTCCTACTACGTCGAGGCCTATGTCCGAGAAGCACGAGGCGGAGACGGTTCTTTCAGGCGATACAACCACGATGGCCACGTCCTGCTATCGGAGCGGGACGCGCGGAAGTGGAACTTCGAATCTGGGGACGTACTGGTGATTCTCGGAGGACAAAGTCGAAACTCGAAGCTGCTCGACCTTACTGGAGATGACTCAGTAGCGGAAGTGGTGGAGAACGCACTCTATGAAGCTGGAAAAGACGCCGCTATCGAGGCCCTCGAACTATTCGAGTACGATACCGGGGCAGCAGGATACAACGGGCCGAAACAACAGTCCGAGAGTACAGGGCCGACCGACGCGGGACGGATTAAGCGAGAAATCGAACGCGGCGAACGTGAGCCGGGATATATGGATATGTTACGTGTGTCCTGTCGTCTACTTCGGCTGTATGGTTGGGAAGATACGTGGGAGTGGGTAGAACAAACATACGGGGAACAGTTCGATCCCGACCAGACGCACAACCATCTGTCTACTTTCGTCGACGCTTATTTCCCGGAGATCGACCCGCCAAAGCCGCCGTGATAGGACTCCGAGATACCGCTCTACGGACTGGGTAACTGGAACCGTTCGCTGGTGTCGTCGGTCGTCTCGAAGCCGTGTTCTTCAGCCACGTCTCGAACGAGGTCGGCGTCATCGTTGTCGAGCAGGTCAAAGGTCACGATCATACCCTCCTCAGCTCGGTCGGCGCTGATGTTCACCACGTCAGCGTCGGAAGCGGCGAGTGCGTGCATGAAATCGGTCGTTCGCTTTTCGAGGTCGTCGTCAGGCATAGCAGTCTCCAGAGCAGGCCCCTCGGTGATAAGCGAAGGGGAGGGATAAGACGAAACCCGAAATACAGGGGATAGCGAGCCTGTCGCTTCCGTTCTGTGCCGTCTCTCGGCGTCAGACAGCCAAAGGAGCACTTGGGTAGGTCGGATGCGTCGTAGTAATCCCCTGCTTCCGACGAGCAACTGTCTCTCGGCCCGAGAACCGAAAGAGGGCGTAGCGGTTGGTCCTCGGACGGCGGTCGAAGGTCCCGCTGTCGCAGGTTAATTCCGATTATAAAGAGAAACATACCTGATTATTCGATTTGAGAATTGACCAATCTTTTTATTAATCCTGCATATAAATTGGGACTATATGGACAGAAGACGCTTCCTACAGATGAGCGGAGCAGTGGCCGTTGTCGGACTAGCTGGATGTGCTGAGGACGATGATACGGAATTCGAGGAAGGAGACTCAAACGGAGGAGATGGTGATGATGAACCTGACGAAGCCGATGTAGAAATATTAGAACATGAGATGGTAATAGACGAAGGTGAGTTTCACGATGACATCCATGTTGAGGGAACCGTCGAAAATAATAGCGGCGAACGGCTTAATTACGCCGAAGTAACTGTTCGAGTCTTTGATGAAGACGGAAACCAGCTAGAAAGCTATATAGACAACACTACAGATCTCGATGACGGTGGGACGTGGGCGTTTGAAGTGATGATTCTCGAAGACGCTGAAGATATCGATAGCTACGACATAGCTGTAGAAGATATAACGTGGTGATACTAAGTGTCGAAGGGAAAGCGAATCGGACAGTTTCTCGGTGTTGCGTTGCCGAGTCTGTTCATGCTAGTCTGGACGCTTGATGCCGCCTTAGTACCCGGAGCAGACGTGTTTCTGGTCGCGCTTGTTCAGGTCGTATTCATAGCTGTGTTCATGTGGCGGTGGCACTCACCTTCAGAGTAGGGATGGTCTGCCGTAGTGCAGAAAACGGATTCTCGGGAAGTCAGAACCCGAACCGTTCGGCGCGTTCGTCGACAGTTTCGACGAGGTCACGGATAGCTCCCCACTTCCGGCTACCGCGCCCTTCGTAGTCGAGGTCGGGGTCGGCGACCGTGGCGATCCACTCGTCACCTGACCGACACACATGAAGGGGTACTATTTCCTCGTCGTCGCCACCGTGTTCGTCGAGCAGGTCGTTCGCTTCCTCGACGCTGTCCACGTCGTATGTTTCGTCGTCGATGGTGACGCGGAAGTCGTCAACCACGGTTTACCCCATCCTGTTGAGGGCGTCTTTCCGGTCCTCGACCGGGACCTGATCGTATTTCATCGTTGTCTTCGGGTTCTTATGCCGTAGCTGGGCCTTCGCCGCCGCGAGGTCCCGCTCTTTCGTCATGTACGTCCCCACGGAGTGCCGGATAGTGTACCACGACATCTTCCTGTTGGCCGTCTCGATCCCAGCGTCGTCACAGAGACGGTGGAGCAGACGGCGAAGGCTGTTCGAGCTGTAGCGGTTCCCGCGAGCCGTCAACCAGAGGGCGTCGGTGTCCTCGTAGCGGTC